>OQVR01001217.1_pt1 | contig 11204 bp, 8 predicted proteins | sample 1691521 | NCBI WGS metagenome assembly OQVR01 (sample SAMN03418256, study PRJEB22391) | human gut metagenome | biome: human-gut; feature: organic feature; material: feces | host: Homo sapiens | place: Tanzania | collected 2013-01
CGGGCTGAAAGCCCAAAAGCTCTTAGCCCAGGGCAACGCCCTGGGTATGCTAGCAATCAGCAATGCGCCCTGTAAGGGCAAAAGCTTCGTATAATATCTTTACTCCTAGCAAGCATTCATAAATACTTCGGGATTAGTTTATACGAGTTCCCGAAGCTTACACTCCAGGATTACAGCAGACTCTCTATTAACCATTAAATCATATAATTCCTCTATTTCTGCATAAGCAAAACCATCGCGCAAAGACTTTACACTTGAAAGAACGATATGATTATCTTTTATGATACCTCGCTGGCAAAGATTTAAAATAGCCAAGAGCAAAAGGGGCTTATGCGGAGCTTTTACGCCCCGCATAAGCGCCCTTTTCATCTTTTCAAAAGCACCCAGATAATAGTCTATATCTTTATTCATTATCAAATAAGATGAGTAACCTTAATTTTCTTCCAATGTTTGCCGATGCCGAGGGTCATAGCCTGGGTATCCTTGGTTATCAGTTCACCCTTCTGCAAACCAGCAATAGCTTGCTTCAGCTCCTGCAGAGCCATGCCACTCACACCAAACAAATCCTTCAACACTCCATCATTCTGTTGCTGTTGCTTCATAATGAGAGGATATTGGGCATTGGCATAGAAATCAAAAGAGGCTTTCTTAAACGAATCCATATTCTGTGTAGCAAGGATGATGCTCATACCCTTGTTTCTACCCACAGCTATCAAGTTCTGTAAAGGCTTGTTTTCGAAACCAAGCATATAGTGAGCCTCATCAATGATGGTGAAATGGCGTAGTTCCACCCTGTCCTCATTCTTTGCCTGTGGAGGCAGTTGCTCATAGATATTGTTCAACTTAGATGTCACGAAATATACGATAGCCTTTGCCATGATACCTTCCTTGTCAAACTTTCCTAAATTGATAATATAACAACCTTTCACCAAATCTACCTTGTCTTCCTCTGCAAAAATATTATTCAGAATCAACTGGTTTAAGACTGATTTTACACTATCCATATCACCCTGTTTCTTCTCGGGCATCAACATCGTATAATGATCAAAAACTTCCTGAAAGGTGATTGGTTTCTGATTCTTCGCCTTGTAGGCATTGATGATAGCTTCGCTCAGTCTGTTATCCATCAAAGCACCAATCTTAGCGGAAGATATAGCACAGATGGCATTTGCCAAGGTCGTAGAATACAGGTGGATTTCATTGATAGGTCTGCCAGTAAAGTCCTTGAACGGAGTAAACGGCAAAGGTTTCTCCATCGGATTCAAGATGGCAGAGGAATCGGTCTCAAACTTCGACAGCCAATCGGCATGGGCTGGATCAGAGAACTCCCCCTTGTAATCGAACAAGAGAAAGTTGACAGGATAGTAGGTATCAGCCGATGCCATTCTGATTTGATTGATGAGGACAGCTAATAAGTTTGACTTACCCGAGCCAGTAGTTCCTGCTATCAATATCTGTGTATTTGAAATAGCAGTACTGTTGATGTCTAAAGCCGCATCCATTCCATCCTCATACTGACCGATATAAAGATTCAACTCAGGAATATCCATCAACGACTTTCCACCTCTCAACGGAGAGAAGTGCAGCCATTCATCAATACCACCTTCTTCCATCAAGATACTCTTACCCCTCATCATTTCGCTAAAAAGCACCTTGCTCAGAAAAGTAGAATTCTGCCAGTCGGCATCAATATCACTATAACGCATCTTGATAAGAGCCACGAAGACCTCCTTTATATTCGACTTGGTGAAGAAAGAACCACCCAATGGCTGCATACCTGCAGAGGTTTGCAATTCCTCTACCTTTGACTTACTTCTTGGTGTCTTATCGCTCAATCCAACAAGAAGACAGATTCGCATAACCGTAGTAAAGTTCAATACTACAGGGCGAACCATATCTGAGTAATCCGAAAGGTTCAGTTTCTGCTCGATAGCATATTTCACTTCTTCAAGCAAATCATGAGTTCCTTCCAGAATTCTCATTCCCTCAAGTTTTATATCTTGTACATTCATTTCTACTAGAATTCGTAAGTTTGTAATCCAAAGTAATCATCGCTGACAGTAGTACACTGCCTTTCCTGGTCTCTATGCAAAGTATAAGTTCTTGCCACATAAGCCACAATCTTCTTGAAATCAGTCTCTGTTGTTATTTCCGTATCAGTACTTAACAGGATGGTTTGATGAGCTAAATCCGGGAAATAACGGTTGATGATAACTTCACGACTCTCCTTGTCAAGAACACCCATTACAGTATCTATCATTACAGGAGGGTCGTAATCACCCAGTTCATACAGGACTTTCAGTAACACCTGCATCACAGTTTGCTTGGCACCAGCATTCAGCTGACTCAGATAAATTTCATTACCATTCTTGTGGAATATCTTGAACGAGATTTCCTCCGAATCATCTGCAGAAAGCTCTACCCTACCGATGTAACCAGCATAAATCACCAAGTTGATGTTTAACTGCTCCTTCATCATACGCTCAATACTTGCCTTCTTCGACTTGAGTAACTTACAGGAAAGCGACTTGAAGAAACCAGGCAGTTTGCATAACATATCATACTGAGGATCTGGCACTTGTGGCATATCATAATCGTAAGTAGAAATCTTCCTCTCCATTTCCTTGATAGCATTCTTCTGTTCCACGATTTTTGCCTTCAATTCCTCTATCTTCCTGTCATTTTTTTCATAGAGTTCGATGATGCTGTAATCGTGACCAGTCAAGGCGCGTTTATATTCTTCCAATTGTTCCTGTTTCTTTGGAATATCCGCCAACTCTAAGTTTAAGCTTTCACGTCTCTCATCCAGCGAAAGATAAGGATTGGAATATGATTGCTGAACCAGGTTTCTCAACACATTGACATCAGCATCACTCAGAAAACCATATTTGTCATTATAATCATCGCTGTTGTCTTGCTCACGTTTGATTTCTTTAATAATCTCGGCAATAGAAGCCTCGCCTACCTGAGGATATTTTTCCTTAAGCAATCGTATTACATCCTGGGTAACCTTTTCTATCTGTTGGTCATTGAGGATATTACCCCTTGCAGAAGCCACCACCTCCTTCTCGTTCAGAATAAGTTCCACCTCGGTACTGATGCTATTTGCAACCTTTGGCATAATTACTTTCCACTCTAAATCTTTGGAGATAGCCTCAGCATCCTGTCTATAGTCCTTTTCCTTCTGATAGAAGCTGTTGATGCTCTCCTCTATCTGATGCATTTTGTCACGAATCACATCATCCGAGTTCCGTCCCTCCTTCAGTTGCTCATACTGCTGCTTATGATCATTAGCATAGTTCAAAGCTTCGTTGTAGGCATCGTTAAGACTTGCCACATCCCTTTCCATCTCCACCTTCTGTTTGGTCAGTTTCAAGTATTCGGCACGCAGGTTTTCGTTCTCCAAGCGTTCCGCCTTCTTCTCATCAAGATAAGCCGAGGCTGCATTTTGCAACTGAGTGTATTTATTGAAACCCATCACCGAATTGATGTTCTTCATGATGAGCTTGTTGATTTGTTCTTCCTTCACGAGGTCAGAAGTCTTCATAGCATCAAAGAGGAAATAGTTGCTCAATTCAGCAGGCAGATTGGCAGAAATAATCTTGTTGACTATCGCTTCATTGGTGCTGCGTAGGATAGCCGTGGAACCAGAACCATATGTATAACTGTTACCATTCATATTGAGCACATTGCTCTCCTGTATCTTGCCATCCACAAACCGATAGGAACGACACAACCGATAAGGCGTTTCTTGCCCCAAAACCATTCCAGAGAAAGCTATCTCTAACTTGATGATCTTGCCTTCTATACCACTCTCGTTCTTTACGCCCGAATTAAAGATTTCTTCAAACTGTCGCTTGTTGGATATCTTCAATCCATAGAGTGCAGAATAGATGGCATCGAAGAGCGTAGTTTTACCACAACCGTTGGCACCACCTATCAAGATGATGGGACGGTCGCTCGTTACCTCTAAGTTTAAGTCCAACTTTCTGTAGGTCTTATAATTCTCTATGTAGATACGCTTCAGTTTCATTACTTCTTAATTTCTTTGAGAGCCTTCTTGAGTATTTTCGTCACCTTCTTTTCCTCAAGACTTGACTCATTTTGGTTATTACGCTCTTCATGGAAAGGCTTGAGGATATAATCCTTGAGCCATTCCGCATCTATACCCTCCGATTGGCATGCACTCTCTATGAGTTGCATGTCTTCCTGCCTGATTCCATAGTTCAGGAATGTTCTGTCCAAGCTTTTCTTCATACCTTATTATATATGATTACCTTATTATATTATAGGGCTTCCAGATGCAATGCCGACCACCCATCTATATTGTCTGTGTTCTCGATAATGCCTCCAGGATAATACCAGTTGCTCGTACCCTCGTCCTTGATGAGCACACCTCCCACTATCTTCTTGCCTGTAGCTTGATAACTGGAGATGTAATCCAAGAGGGCATTGTTCTTTTCTGGCGCATCCGCATCGCTGCCCTTGGTTTTGGTGTCGAAGAGGCAGATGGTACCCGACTTCAATCTGACGATGAAATCCACATAGAAACAACGTTTTCTACTCCCCGAATCCGTATAAGGCACGGCGAAATGCTGTTTTCCCTCGTCTCCATTCTTGTACCACCACTCCACATATTCCATCTTGTCATCCAACCAACGTGCAAACTCTTGCTCGGGTCTCGATGCCGTAATCTGCTCAAAATAAGGATACAAGGCATGGTTGAAGATTTCGCCTTCCGTGGTTCTCACCATTGCCGCATTATAGAGACGAGTCTCCGGCACTTGCCATACTGACTGCTGATATTCCATCGACACCTCCTTGGCATTTTTCTTCAGCGTAGCCTCGTAGGTAACCAACGCCTTGCGTATCAGTTCCTCGAAGCGCGGACGGTTCTGATGATAGAGCACCACCTTAGGCACATCCATCGAAAAGACTTGCAGGTATTCCTCCAAGGCACTCTCGATGGCTCCTTGCAAGACAGGCGTACTGTCAAATTTGGAGAACCCACCCACATTCTTACGGCAGAATAGCGTAAAGAGATTCTGCAATTCTGATGCGTTCAGAGCCAACCTTGCCTTGTCTGTTATCTCCACAATGCCCGAATCACCCGTCAATGGGGTGTCCTTCGGGATAGCCACCAAGATTCTTGATACATCGGTCTGCACGCCATGTCGCTTGGCATTGTAGCGATTCAACTTGATTTTGGCATCCATGTCTGCCTCCTTTTTTTTCGTCTCGTCAGCATCCTCAGTCTCACCATCATCCTCAAAGAAATCTTCTGCAGAGAAGAGCAACAACGGGTTTTGTTCCCATTCCCGTTCCATGGTCTTATAGAAGATGCTGCGGAACTGGGAGCCCAAGCGGTTTCTTGTTGCCCCATGCTTATCCGTATAATAGGAACGGAGCGTGATGTTCGGCAAGTCTTTCTTGCGATTGGCATAGAGGGTGCTGATATAGTTCATGTCATCTCCCACAATGCTAATCATGTCAGCCGAAAGGTCGGTATAAACATAACCGTAGTTCAGAATGTCGTTCTTATAAAAATGCTGCTCTGGCATTCGGAGTATTCGTCCCACGGTCTGAGTGGTAAAAGTCATGCTCTGCAATTCTCTGAATATCAGGAGAACGGATGCACGAGGACAATCCCAGCCCAAGGCAATGGCTTGCTTGAACAGCAACACCTCGGTAATATCATCAGGCTGAGTGATATTCTGAAGATTGGGCGATTTATCCTTTGACAGCCATACAGCCAACCTGCCATTTGCCACGCTGATGTCGCAAACCTGTTCTAAGTAAGCTTGCATCTCCTCGGCGATAGTCTTGTCCTTCGACGACATAGATTCGCTGCTATCGTTAGGCAACTGAATGAGCAACAACGGATTGATGCCGTATTCCTTGTAAGCCTCAGCCAGTTCCTTTCGCTTTTCGAGAGCCTTCTTCAAGAGACGCTGGTTAACCGTCAGTTCCGACTGTTCCTTACTGCTCTTTACATTCGGATTCAGTTCTATGCCCTTCTTAATCATCTCTTCATTGATTACATCTTGGCGTTTCACAAGAACTGCATGATAGCTTTGGGTTACTGGCGTTGCTGAAACTCTCAACTCGATATGCGGTTGGATGGCTTGCAGCACAAGTTCGCTCTTCTTGGCATTACGTCCGGCAAACATGTGTTCCTCGTCTATGATAACCACCACTGGCAGATGCTGCTCTATCTTGGTCTTCCGTATCAGTTCGTAGAGCGTGCGGTTCTGCTCATTATCACGTATCATGACGGCATTATCCTTATTGATGCTCTCCCAGTTTAAAAAGAGCACATCGCCAGGATGCAGACCATCTACATGATCACACTCATCAAACATAACAGGACGCAACGATCTTCGCTCACTAAAGAAATTGCGCATAGACTGATAACTCTGCTGGTGCAACTTGTTAGGAGCAATCCAAACCCAAGCTACACGAGAATATCGGCATTGCCCATTCATGGGAAGGTCACGAGTCAGTTCATCCAGCAAGGTACTCACCATCACCGTCTTTCCGGCTCCTGTAGGAGCCTTGAATATCAACTTTTGGCGGTCTTCAGAATCATTGAGCATGTCAATCATCTTCTGTTTCAATTCACGCACCGCCTTTTTCTGGTAATCTCGTAGTTCTATCATTTTCGTTACCTCCTTAGTCTATTATGTCATTAGTAACATTATCTTCTTTCTCCTTCAACACATAATCATAGTCATCGCTGAGAGCTTCTTTCACAACCTCCTCGTTTTGCATGGCGAGTTCCTCGTTTTGCTGAAACTCTTTCATCATAGCCTCACTATACTTTTGCTTTGGCAGAATATCCGTTCTACCTTCTAAAGCTTGCAAGAAAGCATCTGGCATGGCACACAGTTCTATGACAGGCATGACTTTATGGAATTCGTCCTCATAGGCGTATGCGCCATCACTATAAACATAAACCTTCAAAGGATTCTGCTTGGTCGCAACCTCAGCTATCATCGGAATGACGATACTGACTACACGCTCGTCGAGGACAACAAGCATCTGTCCAGCCTCATCCTTAAAATAGCGCAATACGCTCTTCTTAAATTTCTTGCCTCCAAATGTTTCTTGCTCTTGATAGATATTATTCTTGATGCAGAGGAGGTCAACGAGAGAAGCCATCAATGCTCTGCGACTCTTACTGCTGCTTTGATCACGAGGAACAAACTCCGTCTTATAATAGCGAAGATTATTATGAGTCAAGCCAGGGACTTCTTCACCCTTTTGGTTAGTATAACCTTTAATGACTCGTTTGTTTCGCTCGTAAGTTACTTTCTCGCAGATGTTATTCTCGTTGTTGGTCACCAAGATACATTTGCGATGACCACCGTCTTCAGAGTTCAATTGCATCGTAGCATGGAGAGTAGTGCCTGAACCAGCGAAGAAATCGAGGATAGTGGAGTCCTTATAATGAGGATTGGATATTTTCAATAAATATTTAATGAGAGACAATGGCTTCGGAAAACCAAAAGCTTTTTCACCAAATATGTTTATAATATCCTTAGTACCATCTTGCGTCATTCCTACCTCTTCGTTTATATAAGTACTAGCAGTAGTATAACCAAAGCGAACTCCAGCTTTCTTTTCATCATCTTCTTTCCAATAGCGAAGTACAGGCTTTGAAATCTTCAAAAAATCATAATCACCAGGAAATACAATTCTATTTTCTTTTAAATATTGAGGAAAGCCGTCTTTCGTAATACGCCAAACCGCCAAAGGATTTACAGGAAACTCTTGATTATTTCTTGGATTTACCATAGTAAAATTACTATTAGGTCTTTCCAATGCTGTACGTTGGGTTGACATATCATGTACTCTCCAAGGTCTATTTGGAAAATCAGGAGTTTCATAATACTTGCGTGAATCTTTTAAAATTCCTGCAGTATAATCTTCATTCGCATAACACTGCACCCACTCATAATCCTGCGACAAGAAATAGGGAACATCCGATTTGGCCGTTCTTTTTCTCCAAGGTATTGTTGCCACAAACTTGTCTTCTCCAAATGTTTTATCACAAAGTAATTTCAAATCAGCCTGTTCATTATCATCAATAGAAATGAATATCACTCCCTTTTCTGAAAGCAACTTCTTGGCGATTCTCAATCGACGATTCATAAACGACAACCATTTGGAATGGCGATAGCCATCCTCTTTATCTACAAAAGAGTCGTTGTAGATAAAGTCTTTATTACCAGTATTATAAGGAGGATCAATATAAATTACATCAATCTTTCCTGCATAAGCAAATGGATTTGGGCGCTTTGTGCCAACAGATATTAGAACTTCAGATAGATAAGGGAAGTTGAGGAGATTCTGTGTTTGGGGTTGTGATAGAACAAAAAACACGATATAATGAGCGGTAGTATGGCTGCGTAAGTAAATACGTAAAAAGAGGAGGATTTACCCCGCGCTGTCGAGCCCCATGACGTGTCCGGGGACAGGCCGGAAGGGATATCTGACGCTCTCCATCTCGACGGAGATGCGGTAGGATCTGCCGTCACAGATGGTCTCGTGCTCCCAAGGCCCCAGGGAGTCCTCCGCATGCCGTGGCGGGAGGACAGACCTCCTCGGGCAGAGATTCACGGAGATTTGGAGCGCCCTGCCCTTCCTCTACATCATGATACTCATGGGCTCCATCTACGGCGCGGACTTCACGTTGCTGCTTGTCTGCTATGCGCTCTTCAACTGGATAGGAATCGCACAGTATATGCGTGCGGAGACCCTGCGGCTGCGGAGGCTTCCCTTCGTGGAGGCGGCAAGATGCCTGGGGCTATCGGGATGGCAAATCGCATTCCGGCACATTCTGCCCAACGCGCTTGTCCCCCTGATAACACTCTTTCCATTTTCGCTTGTAGGAGCAATCGGCTCCCTGGCGGCGCTCGACTACCTGGGGTTCGGACTTCCGGTGCCTACCCCCAGCCTCGGGGAACTGCTCGCACAGGCCCAGGCCGAAAGGAGCGCATGGTGGCTGACACTATTCCCCTCAACGGCACTCTTCATCGTCATGCTGCTCGGGGTGTTCGTGGGAGAAGGCATACGCAACGCCTTCGACCCCAAACGACGCCTCCACTACGAATAGAGAAGCCAAAGTCACCCCGGAACCACTAGCGGGCTGACGCCCTCTGGTCGCGGCATGCCTCCAGGTCAGCCAGAATCGAATCGGGCACATTCAGCTTCCCTGTCCCGACGCCAAGGCGGATACTCCGCGTTACCGCGCCGTGGAAGTCGGAGCCGCCCGAGGGCAGCAGCCCCACGTCCTCGCATATTTCCAGGGCATTCTTGACCTGGGTGACCGTATGGAGCGCATAGTAGGCCTCCATGCCGTCAAGCCCAATCCCCTTGAGGTGAACCGCCATCTCGTGTATCCTCCTCACAGTGTAGTTGCCCCTGGTGAACGGGTGGGCCCATATCGCAACGCCACCCATCGAATGTATCGCGGCAATGGCTGTCTCAGGCGAAGGAAGCCTCCTGCGGACGTATGCGGGCTTGCCGGATCCAAGATACCTGTCAAACGCACCCTGGATCGATGAAACGACGCCCCGGTTCACCAATGCCTGGGCAATGTGGGGACGCCCAATCACCTCACCCCCAGCCGCAGATTCCACCTCCGTAAGGGAAAGCTCGATTCCATGGTGTCTGAGACGCTCGAGTATTGCAAGATTGCGTGCCTCACGCGCCTCAATGCAACGCTGCATCAGCTCCTGCATCTCCTCGGATGCCTCCGCACCCAGAAACAGACCGACAATGTGGTAGCCCGCATAGGAATTCTCCGCATCCTGGGAGGCAAGCTCAATCCCCGGAATGCACTCGACCGGAGAATTCTCGCCTGCCCTGCGAAATTCCCCTAGGCCGTCAAGGGTGTCGTGGTCGGTGAGTGCAAGGGCCTTTAGGCCGCACTCCTCCGCTAGCGAAACCAACTGGGTGGGCGTGAAGGAGCCGTCGGATGCTGTGCTGTGGCAATGTAAATCAATCATGCGACAATGGACTGAGGCAAAGAAAAGGTGAATACCCGTGGCGACGCATCCACAGAAAAAAAGCACGGGACTACGCCAAAACCACGCCAAATCCTACAAAAGCGCAAATATAAGTCAATTTGAGTAGGGAGGAGGGAGAAGGGAGAAGAAGGTAGTGCGTGGCTGGCGCGCTTGAGCGCGCCTCAATGGATGCCCACTGCAAAGTGACCACGCACTACCCTCTCCATTCTTCTCCCTAATCTCTACTTCCCCTACTTTGGAAGCCCACTGCAAAGTGACCACGCACTGCCCTCTTCATTCTTCTCCCTAATCTCTACTCTGGAAGCCCACTGCAAAGTGACCACGCACTGCTCCCTCCATTCTTCTCTCTAATCTCTACTGCCTACTACTTTTATGACTTGTTTTCCGTTTTCTTGAAGTGGACTTTTGCCGCCTTATCCTATGCGTCATGGAAACGGAAGAAACCCGCATGAACCAGCCGTGCGAGACGCATCTCCGATTTTCCTGTTGCGACATAATCCAAACAAACCTGCTGGAAAAGGAGAATCCAAGTTCATGAAGAGACTGAATGTACTGTTGTTGGCATTGCTTCTGGGGTGTTCCCTCTTTGCGTTGCCCGCATCTGCCGCCGAGGGAGTCGGAGTCGCCGATGCGCCGAAGACCGAGGCCGTTTCCGAGGTTCCCACGGTCAAGCAGCTCCGTGGCAAGCTTCTCTACAAGCGCAACCAGATTCGAAAGCTGGAGAAGGCGGCTGTCAATTCCGACGCGTCCATCCAGGGCAAGGTGCATGCACTTGAGGAGCAGATCGAGGCGATCTATGTCGCTGCCGACCCGAAACTCGAGGCACTCTACAAGGCCGAAAAGGAACTCCTGAGACAAATCGAGGAGGCAACCCCAAAGAAGTAGCCAGACTCACACGCCAGCCCCATGAAGACCATGGCCAATCCAGGACACCCACGGGACTGGCAAAAACAAAAACCAATGAAAGACGGCGACTTTTCATTTAGCGGACGGAAGGAAAACCGGATTTCATTGGAAAGTAGGGAGGAGGGAAAAGAAAGGAGAAGGTAGTGCGTGGCTGGCGCGCTTGAGCGCGCCTCAATGGAAGCCCACTGCAAAGTGTCCACGCACTCCCCTCTTCTCCCTTTTCCCTCCTCCCTACTCTTGCTTTTCTCCCTCCTTTCTCCCCCC
>OQVR01001226.1_pt1 | contig 11147 bp, 12 predicted proteins | sample 1691521 | NCBI WGS metagenome assembly OQVR01 (sample SAMN03418256, study PRJEB22391) | human gut metagenome | biome: human-gut; feature: organic feature; material: feces | host: Homo sapiens | place: Tanzania | collected 2013-01
TAGCATAAAGATTTCGTGTGATGTCATGTGGTTGTGGTTGTTAGGTTGATATGTTGAAGTGGTGAGGTGGTGAAGTTGATAGGTTGAGATGGTGAGGTGGTGAGATGTTGAGATTTGTTTGGATGATGTTGTGGAGTTGAGATGGTGCTATATGCAAATGTCAACACATCAACATCTCACCATAACAACACATTTCTCAACACATCAACATCTCACCACCACAACATCATTTCAACATCTCACCACCACAACACACTTCTCAACACCTTACTCCTCCTTCTTCGGGAGCAGCAAGTTGAGCAGTACAGCGAGGAGGAACACAACAGCGACGCAGTTCTCTGCGAACACCGTGCGCACAATCTCGGGGAATATCTTGAACATCTCGGTAGCCTGCGTGAAGCCGAGGCCCACGCTGAGCGAGAGACTCACGATAACCATGTTGCGCTGCGAGAAACCAGTGCGTGCCATCATGCCGAAACCAGCATAAAGAATGCTGCCGAACATCATGATGGTGCAGCCACCGAGTACAGCCTGCGGAATAGTAGTGAGCGCATGACCCACAACGGGGAACACACCGCCGATAATCATCACCAAAGCGCCGATGCCGATCGTGAAGCGGTTCACAACGCCCGACATAGCAGCCAAACCTACGTTCTGACTGAACGACGTGATTGGCGTACAACCGAACAAGCCAGACACACTACTTACGAAGCCGTCGCAACTGATGGCTGCGCCCATCTCCTTTGTCTCAGGGTCGCGGTTCAGAGCGCCGTTGCACAGCGCCGACGTATCGCCGATAGTCTCCGTAGCCGACACAAGATAAACAGCCACAACCGAGAGTATCGCACCGATGTTGAACTCCGGCGTGAACGGCATAAGACGCGGCATCGACACTACAGCCAAACCCGATAGACCGCTGAAGTCGACCATTCCCATAAAACAAGCAAGGATGTAGCCCACGATAAGGCCCACAAGAACAGAAAGCGAACGAAGGAATCCCTTTGCGAAAACCTGGCAAAGGAGACAAGCGAGCAGCGTAACAGAACCCACAATCCAGTTGTTCAAGCTGCCAAAATCGGGCGAACCCATGCCGCCCGCAAACGAATTGGCTCCAATAGGCAGGAGCGAGAAACCGATAGCCGTAACTACCGTAGCCGACACGACGTGCGGAATGAGCTTTATCCAATACTTCACGAACAAGCCGAGCACGCCCTCAACAAGTCCGCCCACGATAACCGCACCGATAAGCGTGCCCATGCCGTATGCGCCGGCGATGCTGATGGCGAGCGAGAGGAACGTGAACGAGATGCCCATGACGATAGGCAGACGCGAACCGATGCGCCACACGGGGAACAGCTGCACAAGCGTACCAATGCCGGCTATGACCATACAGTTCTGTATGAGCGCGGCACTGAGCGCGCTGTCAAGTCCGACAACGCTTGCCAGAATCATGATTGGGGTGATGTTGCTGACGAACATCGCCAGCACGTGCTGCAAACCGAACGGGAGAGCCTTTCCCAACGGCACTCTACCGTCAAGCTGATAGAGATTCTCAATTGATTTTTTCATTGTGTGTATATAAACGTTTATTATAGATCAAAAAATCGCAGAAACTTGTTTTTGATGTGCAAATATAGCGATTTATATTCAAAAACATACACACAACACTCACTATTATTACTACTTTTACTGATTCTCTCGGTTAATCAGGTTCACAACGACCTTCACCATAACGTCCTTCTCCTCTGTCCTACTCTCGGCAATCATCAGCGTGAGCGCCACAAGTGTGTTGTCGGCAATGCGCTTGTGTCCGTCCTCGGCGTAAAGCACACGGTTGTTGTTGAGGAACCAGAGGAAGAGCATCGCAGCAATGCGCTTGTTGCCGTCGCTGAACGAGTGGTTCTTCACCACAAGATACAGAAGCATTGCGGCTTTCTCCTCAACCGACGGATAGAGTTCCTCGCCACCGAAGGTCTGATATATCTGTCCGATGCTGCTCTTGAACGAGTCGTCCTTCTCGTTAGCAAACCACTTGCTGCCGCCGAACTTCTCCTTCAATGCGTTGATAGCCTCCATCGCATTGTCGTAAGTGGCACGGAACGGTTCCTCCTTGGTTGTCTTCGAGATGGAGAGCGACTGATAGTCGTACTGGTCGAGCGTGTCAAGCGCATACACATAGTCGGAGATAACGTTGAACAGTCCGCTATACTCGTCTGTTGTAACCTTGTCCTGCAAACCGACAGCACGCGACATAAGGCGCACAATATCCTTCAGCTCATTGTAGCGGTCGAGCTTTATCTGCTGATTGATGGCATAGCCCTTGATGAGGTATTGCTTGAGAACGGAGTTAGCCCATTTTCGAAAAGCAACACCCTGCTTACTTTTAACACGATAGCCTACAGATGTTATCATCTCAAGACTAAAATACTCTACCATTTGATCTTGGGTCTTTCCTTCTACTCTACCATAATTCTTGGGTGTCGCAAATTTTGCGACTACCGGTTCGCCCTCCAATTCTTCATGAAGAGCATTGTTTATATGTTTAGACACAGTCTTGTAATCACGACCAAACAGCTCTGCCATTTGTTGTCTATTCAGCCACACTGTCTCGTTCTCCAGCTTCACATTAAGCTGCACGCTACCGTCTTGCGAGCGGTATATTTCTATTGAATTGTTCATATTTGTTTTCTTTTTATCGGGTTTAAATCAATCATAAAAAGCCACTAATGATTTCCTATATCTATCCTTGTAAAGGTTGTTCCATCTTGAAAAGTATACTGAACAAGTCCATACTTCTTACTCCAAGCATAGCTCACAAGTGAATTGGTGGTGTTTTTATCAGTCGTTCGGAACAACATAATATCATTGATTCTGACTCCATTTATTTTGAGGCACAATGTTTTCAATTGCACTTCATTCAGCCAGCTACTATCTAAGAGTACAGAAGAGAAACATATTGATTTATCATTGAACAGTTTCCATATTTCCAGTATGCCCCCATCTCTACGATTCATAAATCCATATCGTACATAACCATGAGCTGTGTATTCTTTATTACTTGTATTGTAGTGTCCCCAATTAATGGGATTTAAGCTATTACGAATACAAACCTCTAATACTGTGAGAGTGTCTGTATCCGCATATTGTGATTTAAAATACATCCTTTCACCTTCATGCCTATTTGCTATCCATTCCAGTTCGTCGTCACTCATATGCGTAATTCGATGATAAACGCATGTGTTGACAAAACATATAATGAAGAGGATGCAGAGTGACCATTTCAACATCTTTCTCATGTCCGTTTATTTTACTTACTTTGATATTGTGTCGGACAATTTATCTGCCTTTATTGGAAATGCAATGACATTATGTGGATATGAAATTCGTTTTATGCTATATGGTGCTTCCAATCCAGGGCAGTATTCGTTTATTTCCCGATCACTGAAAACCCTAATGTCATCGATGGCGTTTTTACAATTCCAACAGTCGGGCGTTAATGCCTTCTCACTATAAAATACAATCGTGAAAGTATTGCCTGTTTCCAAGTATTTGACAAAGCAGTATTTTGGCGCAGAAGGATGCCACCATTCCCCTATCATATTGGGGTCGGCACCGATGTCAAAAATAGAGAAGTCTCCTCTGCGCTTCATCAAATATCGTCTAATGGCCTTTCTATGGTCACGCCCATAGTCATTGCTGTCAAGCCAAATCCACAAAGCTTCACTGTCAGTATTGTCAATTGTAACTATAAATTGAACTATTTCGCAGCTGTCATTTGCCACAACCACAGTATCAATCTTTTGGTTGAACGCCAAGGCTGACTGTGAGGCTGTCAGTACAAATAGTAACAGTATTTCTATTGTTCTCATGCTTATTTGAATAATACTAAATATACATGTTATGAAGTTTCTAATAAATGTCATTTGAGTTTCTTTTGATTTATCTTACCTTGCTTTGTATAATTATTTTACACCCTTTTGTTCCCACAAAAATATCAACTAAAAGGAGAATGCCCGATACCAACATTAAATCTTTTTGAATAAACAACTGGTAAATATGTACATAGACTGCAAACAGTACAATTACCAAGAAGGATAGATTAATTGTTTTACTATTAAGAAATTTAAATCTGAAATTGTATGTTAGAATAAAAATGAGTCCGATTATAAAAGAACAAGAACATCCAATAAGCACGAAATCATTATATAGAGAATCCTCAATCGTCTCTGGTTTCTTCATATTGAGCATATTAAAAACAGAGGCAAAAAACTGACAGATAGTAGCAATGCTTACTAATATGTTTATGATATGTCTCATTTTGATAAAAATTAATTTATTACTTTCATTTTGCAATTACCAACCTGCGTTCCGCCCAGTCGCCACGGTCGAGGTTGCGGTAGCCAATAGCTTCGCTGATGTGCTGCACCTCCACACGTTCTGAGCCGTCAAGGTCAGCGATGGTGCGCGCCACCTTGAGTATGCGGTTGTAGGCGCGGGCGGAGAGCGAGAACTTCTCCATGGCGGTGCGCAGGAGAGCGATGGAGGCTTCGTCGGGCTCGGCGAACTGGTGAATCATGCGCTCGGTCATCTGCGCGTTGCAGTGTACGCCCTTGAAGTCTTTGTAGCGGGCGGTCTGTATGTCGCGTGCCTTGATGACACGCTCACGGATGGCGGCACTCGGCTCGCCGGGCTGCGCTTTCGAGATGTCCTTGAACGGCACGGGCGTAATCTCGCACTGGATGTCGATGCGGTCGAGCAGCGGACCGGATATCTTGCTCATGTAACGCTGTATCTGTCCGGGCGTGCAGCAGCACTTGTGCGTCGGGTCGTTGTAATAGCCGCAGGGGCAGGGGTTCATCGAGGCGATGAACATGAACGAGCAGGGGAACTCAACGGTGTACTTCGAGCGCGAGATGGTTATCTTATGGTCTTCGAGCGGCTGACGCAGCACTTCGAGCGTCTGCTTGTTGAATTCGGGCAGCTCGTCGGCGAACAACACGCCGTTATGTGCCAGCGATATCTCGCCCGGCTGCGGGTTTATTCCGCCGCCTACGAGCGCCACTTCGGATATGGTGTGGTGGGGCGAGCGGAACGGGCGCTGTGAGATGAGCGACGTGCCGCGCTTCAGCTTTCCGGCTACGCTGTGTATCTGTGTCGTCTCCAGACTCTCCGAGAGCGACAGCGGCGGCAGAATAGAGGGCAGACGCTTTGCCATCATCGACTTGCCCGAACCCGGAGGGCCTACCATGATAAGGTTGTGACCGCCTGCCGCCGCCACTTCCAGCGCACGCTTCACGCTCTCCTGACCGCGCACGTCGGCGAAGTCGAGGTCGAAGCGGCTCTGCTGTTCGTAGAACTCGCGGCGTGTGTCGACGAACGTCGGCTCGTACACCTCACGCCCCGTGAGCAGCTTTATCACGTCCATGATGTTCTCCATGCCGTACACCTCCAGATTGTTCACCACTGCCGCCTCGCGCTCGTTCTGCTTCGGCACAATCAGTCCCTTGAACTTCTCGGCTCTTGCCCGGATAGCTATCGGCAGCGCTCCCTTCACGGGCTGCAGCGTACCGTCGAGGCTCAATTCGCCCACGAGCATATAGTCGGCGAGCACGTCGCTCGTCACGGCTCCGCTCGCGGTGAGTATAGCCATGGCGAGCGGCAGGTCGAACGAGCTGCCCTCCTTGCGCAGGTCGGCAGGCGCGAGGTTGATGGTGATGTCTGCGTGCGGAAACTTATATCCGTTCACCTGCAGCGCCGACGCTATGCGGTCGCGTCCTTCGCGCACAGCGGTGTCTCCGAGGCCGGTCATGCGATACATCACGCCGGGCACGATATTCACTTCCACGGTTACGGTGGTTACGTCGAGGCCGTTAACGGCTGCGGAATAAGTCTTTACGAGCATAGTTAGATTCGGGTTTTAACGGGTTAATAGTGCGCAGCACTTTCACAAATCGGAAGTGCCTATTGACTACAAATTTAGTTGTTTCGTTTGTTTTATCCAAGTGTATGGCGTTTTTTCTGCCAAAAATACACTAACTTTGTACAAAATAGATTATCCGATACAACATGGAAGAAGATTTCGACATACGTCAGGAGCAGGGACGCAAGGGCGAGAAGGACTTTGAGAACGCTCTGCGACCGCTGCGGTTCGGCGATTTCAGCGGACAACAGAAGGTGGTGGAGAACCTCGAAGTGTTCGTCGAGGCGGCGAAGTACCGCGGCGAACCGCTCGACCATACGCTGCTGCACGGCCCCCCAGGACTGGGCAAGACAACGCTTAGCAACATTATAGCCAACGAACTGGGCGTGGGCTTCAAGATTACGAGCGGACCGGTGCTCGACAAGCCTGGCGACCTCGCCGGCATCCTCACATCGCTGGAGCCGCGCGACGTGCTGTTCATCGACGAGATTCACCGTCTATCGCCGGTCGTAGAGGAGTATCTCTACTCGGCGATGGAGGACTACCGCATCGACATCATGATCGACAAGGGTCCGTCGGCGCGGTCTATACAGATCGACCTCAACCCGTTCACGCTCGTGGGTGCCACAACGCGCAGCGGACTGCTCACGGCTCCGCTCCGTGCGCGCTTCGGCATCAACCTCCACCTGGAGTACTACGGACCGGAGATGCTGCAGAAGATTATCAAGCGCTCGGCGATGATTCTGAAGGTGCCCATCGACGACGATGCGGCTATCGAGATTGCGCGCCGCTCGCGTGGCACGCCGCGTATTGCGAACGCTCTGCTGCGCCGCGTGCGCGACTTTGCGCAGGTGAAGGGCAACGGACGCATCGACCGCGATATTGCGCGCCTATCGCTCTCGGCGCTCAACATCGACCAGTATGGTTTGGACGAGATTGACAACAAGATTCTGCTCACCATCATCGACAAGTTCCGCGGCGGACCGGTCGGCGTGTCTACCATAGCCACAGCCATCGGCGAGGACACGGGCACCGTCGAGGAGGTGTACGAGCCGTATCTCATCATGGAGGGCTTCATAAAGCGCACGCAGCGCGGACGTATGGTGACGCCCCTCGCCTACCAGCACCTCGGACGACCGATGATTGGCAGCAACGCTGTGGAGCCGGGACTGTTCGACTAACTCGAGTTTATAATTGAGAGTTGTTTTAGTTGAGAATTGAGAGTTGAAAGTTGAGAGTTATGATTACCTTGAAAACGTACAAGAAGGCACAGCCTGCAGTACATATCATAACTCTCAACTCTCAACTTTCAATTCTCAACTCTCAATTCTCAACTTTCAATTCTCAACTCTCAACTGGAATGGCATACTTTTTGCCAAGACAATATTTGCACGATTTGACCGCTCATATTTCGCGAAAAATCAAAAACAAAATCCTTAGTCGATTTTTCGCGAGTTTTGAGCGTGCAGCCGTAAGCGTTTGTCTTACAGCATATTGTAGCGTTTTCTCTAAAAGTGTGCAATTTCCGCCTTAGCAAAACACAACTTATCGTGAGACTTTACAGTGTAAAAGCATAGGTTTTACCAAGTAAAAGCATAGCTATTACCGGGTAAAGTCTCAAGAGTTACCATGTAAAGTCTCACGAAAAGTTTGTAAAACCTATCGTTTTACACTGAAAAGTCTCAATTTTTATGATTTTCCGGCTGCGCCGACCGATGAAATGGCGCATTTTCGAGAATGCGAATCTCTATAATGAGATTTTTCGCGGAGGTGACTTGTATTATATTTGCTTCTAAAAATAAAGAAGTAAAAGAGTAAAAGAGTAAAAAAATGCAGATTTTTTTACTCTTTTACCTTTTTACCTTAACACTCTACATTCAAAACTCACAACTCATTCCGGTGCAGCTCTGCGAGCAGCTTCACGCTCTGGCTGTGCAGGTCGATATGCCGCTGCAGCTTCTCGTAGATGCTGTTTATCTCTACGTAGTAAGCCAGGGCGGTTATCTCGCCCTGCTGCAGCGCCTTCCTGAAGAGCGTAAGCGACTCCTGCAGCAGCTTCACGTCGCTGTGGTCTATCACCTGCTGCAAGCCCTGCAACTGCTCGTAGCTGGTGCGCAGTGAGGCTTCGGCGTCGTGCTGCGCCTGCTGCACCTGCAGCTCGGCACTCTGACGGCGCTCGCGTGCCGCCTTTACGTTGCTGCTGTTGCTATAGAGCGGGAAACTCACGCCTACCATGAAGCCGTTGATGGCTTCGCGCTGCTCGGTATTGCGGCGGTAGCCGAAGGAGATGCTGGGCAGCCACTCGCTCTTCTGCACCTTAAGGTTCATGTCGGCGGCGCGCAGGGCGGTCTGCGCCACTACCACGTCGGCATCCGACGCTACGGCGAGGGCGCGATACTGCTCGAAGTCGACTATCGGCTCGTAGTGGGGCAGCTCGGTTGAGGATACGTCGATAGGCTTGCCGCCGTTGAGCTGCTGCAGCTGCTGCAGGAAGAATAAGGAGAGACTGCCATGAAAGTCTGGGATCTGCACTGTGACACCCTCAGCGAGCTGCGCCGCGCCGAAAAGGCGGGCGCACCCAAAAGCTTTTTGCACAACGATCTGCACATCGACCTTGAAAAATTGCAGCAGGGGGATTATCTGCTGCAATGCTTTGCGGCCTATGTGGATCTGGCCGACCCCGCTCCCGGGGCCGACCCGCTGGTAAGCGTGCTGGAAGAGATCGACATCTTCAAGCGGCTCATGGCGGCTTACCCGGAAAAGATCGCCCCGGTGTACACCGCCGCCGACCTTGAGCGCAACCGCGCCGAGGGCAAGCTCAGCGCCATGCTGACGGTGGAAGAGGGCGGCTGCTGCAAGGGCAGTCTGGGCGTGCTGCGGCGGCTGCAGGAACTGGGCGTGCGCATGATGACCCTGACGTGGAACTATCCCAACGAACTGGCAGCCCCCAACGCAAACCCCGGCGGGCCGCTGGTAGCCAACACCGAGACCGGCCTGACCGAGCGGGGCTTTGCCTTTTTGGAGGAGATGGAAAGGCTGCACATCACCGCAGACGTGAGCCACCTTTCGGATAAGGGCTTCTGGGACATCGCAAACCACAGCACCCGTCCCTTTGCGGCAAGCCACTCCAACTGCCGTGCCCTGTCGCCCCACAACCGCAACCTGACCGATGAGATGATCCGCGCACTGGCAGAAAAAGGCGGCATTGCGGGGCTGAACTACTGCGCTTCCTTTGTGGACGCAGACTCGGCACATCCGAAGCTTTGCCGCAGCACGGTGGAGCGGCTGGCAAAGCACGCGGCACACTTCAAGCAGGTGGGCGGCATTGAGGTCATCAGCCTTGGCAGCGACTTTGACGGCATCGGCGGTCACCACGAGCTGGAAACGGCGGCAGATATGCCGCTGCTGGCCGAGGCGCTGCGCCGCGAGGGCTTTACCGAGGACGAGGTGGAGGCCATCTACTGGCGCAACGCATACCGCTTCTTTAAAAACAACCTGTAATAACCTGTAAAACTGCAAAAAAAGTGCCCGGGATACTCCTGCGCTGTGCGGGTATCCCGGGCTGCATATTGCCCTGCGAGGGGAGGCTTTATATGGTCTGAGGCGCGCGTCCCCTGAAAAAGAACAAACGACTTGGAAAGATAAGAGGAATTATAACAATGGGTATCACGATCTCGCCGTGGATGATGGCGTTTCTCATTCTGATGACCGGCTTTGCAGGCTTTGTGGATTCGGCAGCCGGCGGCGGCGGACTAATTAGTCTGCCGGCCTATCTGTTCGCCGGGCTGCCGCCCCACTACACCTATGCTACCAACAAGTTCAGCGCCGCCTGCGGTACCACCTTTGCCACGGCAAACTTTTTCAAAAGCGGTGCCATAAACGTGAAGGTGGGCATCCTTGCAGCCATCGGCAGCTTTGCGGGCAGTGCGCTGGGCGCGCACATCGTGCTGCTGCTCAGCGATGAAATGCTGCGCACCATGATGTTCATCATCCTGCCGGTGGCAGCGGTCATCATTCTGTGGCAGCGCAACCTGCCGGACGAGAACCGGGACGACGGCACGCTGGACCTGAAAAAGATCTTGCTGGCACTGGCCATCGGCTTTGGCATCGGCCTGTACGACGGCATCGTGGGCCCGGGCACCGGCACTTTTGCCATCATTGCCTTTACCACCCTGATGGGCTTTGACCTGCGCACCGCCAACGGCAACGGCAAGGTGCTCAATCTGGCCAGCAACTACGCCAGCCTGTTCACCTACCTGATGAACGGTCTGGTGGTGTTCCACATCGGCATCCCCTGCGCTATCAGCAACATTCTGGGTAACCTGCTGGGCTCTCACTTCGCCCTGAAAAAGGGCGCCCGCTTCATCCGCCCCATGATGCTGGTGGTGCTGGTGCTGCGTCTGGCGGTCTACAAGGACAGCGTCCTGCTCAACAGCCTGTCCTCCCTGCTGCTGGGTCTGGCGTGCCTGTCCCTGTTCTACATCCGCCGCTTCAAGCACACCAAAAAGGACAGCACCCTCTACAAGGCCATTACCGCCGGCGGTATAGCCGCCGTAGTTGCTGTTTTTCTTCTTGTGATGCACGTTTTTGTTGGGGTTGCCCTTTGCCTTGCGGATGGCCTCCTCCTGATTGGCATAGTGGTTCACGTTTACTTGGGCTTTGTTCTTAGCCATGGGTCATTCTCCTTCTGTCATTTGATCGGTGAGATAGCGGCGCAGCAGGTCGAGGGCATGGTGGGCGGACAGGCATGGCCCAGAAGATCATGGACAAGGCCGCCCAGCAGGAGCGGGTACAGCTCCCCACATGGCTGAAGATCTGGCTGGGCGGGGTGTTCGGCGCTCTGCTGGTGGGGCTGGTGCTGATTTTCATCAGCCATGCCGTGCTGAACAGCTTTACCTACCAAATCGTCCTGGACCGGGGCGGCGACAGCCAGAGCATGGGCACCGCCATGGCCCTGGCCTCCCTGATAGAGCTTCCGGTAATGTTCCTCTTCGGATGGATGATGCAGAAGGTGCGGTCTGTGTCGTGATGCGCCACCATACCTCGCTTCTTCAAAATCGCCATAGTGCACTCAAAGTCTGCTGGCGTGGTAGGCACCACCTGAAGAACGCTCCAGGGATATTCCTGTGCTGTGAGAAGTATTTGCCCTTCCTGCTCAGAAAGCAGGAAGGAATAAATTGTTTTTGATGTTACCATAAGTTTAAGTTTTTCGTGTAACATAGTTAGT
>OQVR01001227.1_pt1 | contig 11133 bp, 13 predicted proteins | sample 1691521 | NCBI WGS metagenome assembly OQVR01 (sample SAMN03418256, study PRJEB22391) | human gut metagenome | biome: human-gut; feature: organic feature; material: feces | host: Homo sapiens | place: Tanzania | collected 2013-01
TCTTTACGGTCAAGTTATTGCGGCGGGCGGCGAAGGCATTGTTATCACTCGTGAGGATTGTAAATATCTTTGCGGCAAGAGAACGGCATGGATGACACTTAAAATGAAGAAAGAGCTTGAAGACACAATCGACGCATTCATTGACGGTGATTATAAAACTGCAACTCGTCTTTACACCGGTAAGGAAATCCAGACTTGGACTTTCTGGGAAAACACAAAGACAGGTGAAAAGTTCAATACTTGTATGTTTGAAGATTATAAAAACGGTATTCCTGTTGAACCTGTTACAAAACCCTATTTCTATCACTGGGCAAGTGCTGTATCCTTCTCAGTAAAAGACGGTGGCAAAACTCGCCATATCGCATGGATTAGCGGTATTACTGATGAACTTAAGAAAGAAATTGTAACAAATCCCAATAAATGGATTGGTAAGGTTGCGGAACTTACAGCAATGGAAATCGAGCATATCGACAATGATTACACACTCCGTCACGGCAAAATTGAAAAATGGCGTGATGATAAAAAAGCCGAGGATTGTGAGTTCAGTCAGCTCACTAAGTAAAAGATTAGACCATTATCCTTTTAAAACTACATTATATTAGTAGAGGTAGGTTGAACCCTACCTCATTTTTTTACAGTGAGGTGAAAAAGAAATGCACGGCAATTATGAATTTGAAACAGGGGTTCCATATCCTTATGATTTTGAGGCTCCATGCCAGACTCCGCCATCTGTTCCGATGCCAGGTCAGAGTAACTATCCTACTGATGATGACGGTCCTTGTGATACTCCTAAGTCTGTGCCGCCTTTCAAGCCAGAGCCAATTATCAGACCTGAGTTTGGACCTACTCCAAACCCACCAGGAACACAGGAGCCAGTTGAAATGAAGGTTCCTCGTATGCCATACCCTAAGAAACCAATATTCGCGCCAATTCCTCGTCAGCTACCACCAAAGCATACACAGGTACAGCCTCGCTGTTTTACTTGTAATCACTTTGAAATGTGCGGCTTCAAAAAGGACTATCTTAAGACAGTAACTTTAATTCAGAACAGTCTTGGTGCACCACAAGCAAGTTATGAGATTACAGATAAGTATCTTATAATTCCAGAATTCATTGGGTTCCCTCTTGCAGATGAGAGAAAATATTTCCCTAAAGAGGTCGAGTTCAATAATACAGATAATAAAGGCTGTTTATTCCTTGCAAAGTTTAATGGTATTAACTATGTAAATGTAGTATACCTTGAAGGTCATCATTATATTCTTATTCAGTTGAAGTATAATAAGGAGGCAGAACTTTACGAGCTTAAATCTTGTGAAGAAGCCTTTTATGGTGTCAAATATGAGCTATCAGATAAATCTCTTGAAGAAATTCAGCTTGGTCTTATTGAATGGAGAGAGATGATTGTAAACGCTCAGAAACCACCACCACCACCAAGAAAAGACATTATTAACACTACTCATTTCTCAGCCAATTTAAACTGTGATATGTATGATTGGAATAAGGAAACCCCAGAAGAAGCAATCCGCAGATTGGCAAAGCAATTCCCATATGGTATCCCTATTGATGAAGAAGCTAATAAATACTATCATGTTGCTACTTTTCATATTGAACAAGGAGAAGTTCCACTGTCTCCATACTTCCCACCCAAGCCGCCCAAGCCTAAAAAACCGATTAAAAGATTTGGGGATATGTAATGTCAAAAGGCGAAGAAAAAATTGAAAAACTTTTACGTTCACATTTTATCTCTTTTTAGAGAGAAGTGAGTTTTCCTGATTTAAAAAGTTTAAAAGGTAATCTGCTTAGATTCGACTTTATTGTTTATGATAAAAATGGTAAAATTATTTGCGCTATAGAGGTAGATGGCGAATAGCATTTCCATCGAGTTCCATATTTTCAAAAAACAATTTCTGAATTTAAACAAACTCAAGAGTGGGATAGGCGTAAAAACGCATACTGTTTAAAGAAGAGGATACCTTTGATAAGAGTACCTTATTGGGATTATAATAATCTCACTTTTGAGTCTTTATTTACAAACCCAGCATGGAAAGTTTCTTCTAAGTATCATAATGATTTATTAAATCGGAGGTGAGATGAGTGAATGAAGTAATTATCGCAGCTATTGCCGCCGGCTTAGGCTCTGTTATTACTATAGTCGGGAAGGTTATCGTAAATATTATAAAAGTAAAAAAGGAGCCAGACCAAAGTGATTTGGAACTTAAAGATGAATTGGAGAGAGAAAAGGAGAAAAATGAAGCGGCCATCGAAGCATTTACTAATTTTGGAAAAGAGATAAAAAGTTCTGTTGAAGAGTTTAAGGATGATTTAACGTAGAAGATTGAAAACGTGGATAAAAGATTGAACGATGTGGATAAAAGAATTAACGATTATCGCAAGGAAACACGTGAGATAGATAAATCTACTATTAGACATTCAATAACCGAGATTTATTTTGAACATTGTGATAGTAAAACATTGGATATGAGAACTAAAGAGGACCTATGCTCACTATATAATGCTTATAGTAGCATAGGAGGTAACTCTTTTGCTCATGAGTTATATGAAGAAATGATGACATGGCAAGTTAAATAATACTTATGTGAGGGCAGGCAACTGCCCTCTTTTCTTGACTTTTTATAAAAATTATGATATTCTTATTATAGAATTAAAAGAAAGGAGATTATATATGAGTAATGAATTAATAAAATGTTTGCATTGTAAATGGGCAAGAAAAGCTGAAAATAAAGACTATGTTGGCTGCGCCGCCTCACTTGCAACTGATAAACTTGATTACACAAATAATGAAGATTTGCTTAACTTTTATGACCGCGATGAAGTAGCTGTCGGCTGGGTTAATCTTCATGCCTATCCAAATGGTAAAAGCTGGCTTGGTATGATTACCAGTGGAATTCCTTGCTTTAAGCCCGATGACAGTTGTAAACATTTTGAATTAAGAGAGGAGCATACAAATGTCTGATTTTAAGATTTACACTGATGGCGCCGCGACAATGAGAAAAGTTAATGGTGAATATGTTCGTGAAGCCGGCGGTTGGGGATATGCCATTCTTGACGGAAATGATGGAGAAATGATGACAGCTTATGGCGGCGAAAATATGACTACTAATAATGCGATGGAGTTAACAGCAATTCGTAATGGTCTTCGCAAATTTCTTTCATTTGGTTATACTGGTAAGATAATTGAAGTCTATTCTGATTCTGCATACTGCATTAACATCTTTACTTCTTGGATAAATGGTTGGAAAGCAAATGGCTGGACCAGAGGTAAGAAGCACGAGCCTATTGAAAATGTTGAGATTATCAAGGAAATTGACGCTATTCTTGAAGGAATTAAGAGACGCTTCTGTTCAGTTACTTTTGTAAAGGTTCGTGGTCATGCAGGTGATAAATGGAATGAAGTTTGTGACAAACTTGCTGTAAGAGGTAAGACGGAAGATGCTTGTCATGGTATCGAGATTGAAATTCCCGCATGTCCGCCCATGAATGAAAAGCAACGCATTGCCGCAGACTTTGTGCCGGTTGAATTGTAATAATAAAAATAGATGGTTCGACTCGAATGACGTAAAAATCTTAGAGTCCGACCATTATTTTTTTACTTTATAATTACCATATCTTGACTTTTTAAGTTTAAGGTGGTATAATTATAATAGAATAAATAAAAAAGGAGTGAAGGACTATGGAAGCTACACTTTATTCAACTGGCTGTCCCAAGTGTAAGGTATTAAAAAAGAAGCTCGAAGCGGCTAATATTAATTACACAGAAGTGACAGATACGGACAAGGTTTATCAGATTTGCAAGAGTACTGGTTTTGATAGTGTACCGATTATTGCAATTGAAGATGGACATATTCTTGACTTTAACAGAGCAATTGCTTGGATAAAACAGGTAGGTGATAACAATGCCTAATATTGGTAGAAAGAATAAGAATTTTACAACACAGTGGAATAAGTTATAGAACGAGTACGGTACAGAGCTTGCATACCTTAATGGTTTTGGTGATGACCAGCTTTCTCTCGGTGAATTTATTGATAATTTCGTCGATGAGCCGGTTGTAGCAGATAGCTCTATTGACTCAAATAGTAACGTAAGAAGAAAGGATATTGTAACACTTCTTTCAGAGATGCCTAAACCTCATAGAAAGGTTATGGCTTTCCAGAAAATTTATTATGAAATGTAGAAAGAATATGGCTTTAAGGCTGCTAATGAATGGCTTCGCCGCGATTGGATGGGAGAAATCTATATGCACGACGGAGATACAGCGACCTTTAAGTCTTATTGCTTTGCATACGATTTAAAGGATTTGGCTGAGAGAGGACTCTATTTCCTTGGTGATACTTTTAATGCTAAGCCACCAAAGCACCTTACAACTTTTGTTGACTTCGTAAAGGAGTTTATTAACTTTGCAAGTAATAGGACTTCAGGTGCAGTAGGTCTTCCTAACCTTATTCCTTATATGTATTATTTCTGGAAAGAGGACCAGAAGAAAGCCTACTTCGGTATTACTGAATGGGACGAATATGCTTATCAGAACATTCAGAGATTTATCTATGCCGTTAACCAGCCATGCGTAAGAGATGGACAGCAGTCTGCTTTTACAAATACATCTGTATTTGATAGAGAGTATTTAATGGCTCTATTCGGTGGTTCAGAATTCCCTAACGGTGAACTTATGATTGACCATATTGATGGCATTATGGATTTCCAGAAACTTTATATGAAAGCTATGAGTGATATCCGTTCAGAAAATATGTTTACTTTCCCCGTTTCTACAATTTCACTTGTAAGAAAGAATGGAGAGTTTCTTGACCCTGAATTTGCGGAATGGGCAATTAGTCATAATATTAAATGGAGTGACTCAAATCTCTTCATTGATGATAATGTTTCAAGTTTGTCTAACTGTTGCCGCCTTAAGAGTGACATTCGTGACCTTGGTTACTTCAACTCTATTGGTGGTACTGCATTGAAAGTTGGTTCTGTTAAGGTTAATACAATTAATTTAGCAAGACTCGCTCTTGATACAAATACAAAGGAAGAGTATCTTGAAGAGTTAAGAATAAGAACACTTTGTGTTGTTCGTTCACTTCATATTGTTCGTCATATTATTAAGAGAAATGTTGAGAAGGGATTACTCCCTAATTTTTCATATGGTCTTATTGACTTCGAACACCTTTATAACACAATCGGTTTCATTGGTATTTATGAGACAATGAAGAAGTTCGGTTGTACATATCAGGACAAACTTGGCAATACTTATTACACTCAGGAAGCCGCAGACTTCGGTAAGAAGATTTTCGATACCATGAGAGAAGTTGCTGATAAGTTCCTTGAGGAAGGCGGCTATGACTATAAGATTAACACAGAACAGATTCCTGGTGAGAATGCCGCCGCCAAGTTAATGAAGAAAGACCAGTTCTTCTATCCTGATGCTGATATTTATGATTTACCACTTTATGGTAATCAGTTTATGCCACTTGGTATTAAGTCAACATTGCAGGAAAGAGTTCGTGTTCAGGCTATGTTCGATGGATTCTGCAACGGTGGTTCAATTCTTCATGCAAATATTGACGCACCTTTCAAGAACTATGAAACTGCAAGACAGATGGTTGAGTATATTGCTGACCAGGGTGTAACATACTTTGCATTTAACACAAAGATTCAGGCTTGTGAAGATAACCATGCTTTCTATGGAACGACTTGCCCTATTTGTGGAAAACCTATTGCGACAGAGTATACTCGTGTTGTTGGTTTCTTAACTCCTGTTAAAACTTGGACAAAGGCAAGAAAGGCAGAGTATAAAATGAGAAGATGGGAGAAGATTAAATATGACCCTACTAACACCATAGGAGAGGGAGAAAATAAATAAGTTATGTGAGGAGGCGGCAACTTAGCTGCCTTCTCCTTTAATCCCGCCAGAGAAAATTGAGATAAATGTAAAGTACGAAATATCGCCGCAAGACTTAGAAGTATTAAGAGATATCTTCGGTCAGATATACAAGGATACTTTTGGGAGATATGAGAATCCCAATATGTGGACCTTTGCGGAGTTTAAAAAGGAGAATAGTGATGGAAATAAAGAACTTAGTTGACGAGGATTTTTGCAATTATAAAAAGCCATCAATGTTTATTGGTATGCCCCATTGTACTTTCAAGTGTGATAAAGAGTGCGGATGTAATGTTTGTCAAAATTCTGAACTTGCATTTGCGCCCACAGTCGATATGGAATTAATGGAAATTGCAACGAGATTCTATGAGAACCCAATTACAAAAGCTATTGTTTTTGGTGGGCTTGAACCATTTGATGATTTTGAAGATATGGAGAGCTTAATAAGAGTACTTAATGCACTTTATGTAACTTGTTTTGATATAAAAGAAATGCCCGATATCGTTATATATACTGGATATTATCCTGATGAAATTAAGGATAAGATAGAAGAACTTAAATCAGTAGCCGTTGATACAAATATCATAATTAAATTTGGTCGCTTTATTCCAGATAAACCTCATAGATTTGATGATGTACTTGGAGTTGAACTAAGTAGCGATAACCAGTATGCAAAGAGACTGGAGGATTGTTAATGAAAGATTTAATTATACTTGGAAATGGTATGACAGGAATGACTGCCGCTTTATATGCAAAGAGAGCAAATCTTGATTTCGATATTATTGGAAAGGACAGTTATGATTTCGGACAGATTGGTAATGCCATTCTTGTTGAAAATTATCCTTGTTCAGAAAGTAAGAGCGGTTTTGATTTAGCAATGTCTCTTCATGACCAGCTTGAAGCTAATGATGTTGAAATTAAAGAACACGAAGTAGAGGATATTTTCAAATTTGATGACTATTATCGCATTTACTGTGCAGATGGTGAATCATTTGAAACAAAAACTATTATTTATGCTTTGGGCGCGGTTCATAGAGAGTTGAAAACTATTGACCAGAATGTTCCAGTACATTATTGTGCGCTTTGTGATGGAACGCTATATAAAGATAAGCGTGTTGCAGTTATTGGCGGAGGAGACGTTGCCTTCACACAAGCAGAATATCTTTCAAAGATTTGCAAAGAAGTACGTATTATAATGTGCGACCGTAATGTCACCGCTTCTCCTTCTACTTTTGAAAGAGTTTCAAAAATTCGTAATGTTTATATATGCTATGACTGTCCTGTAGTAAGAATTACCAAAGATACAAATGGAGTTTTGTGGATTTGGTGTGAAGGAGTAAGAGGACCGCTATTTGCAGAAGGAGTTTTTGTATCAATTGGAATGATTCCTAATACCTCTATCCTCCATTTTGTAAGTCTTACAGAGAATGGTTACATTCCTGCTGATGAAACTGGTGTAACTGATTGCCCAGGTTTCTTCGCCGCCGGAGACGTTAGAACGAAAAGAGTTCGTCAAAGTGTAACTGCGGCTTCTGATGGAGCAAATGCAGTTCAGTCTGTAATAGACTATTTAAAGAGTCACTAATTGTGTGGACTATATCGGAGATGATGCCTTATGAATAAATGTGATTTTTGTATTTGTAAAACTTGTGCCATTGCTTATTATAATGGCGGAGCGCCAGGATGCGGAGATTGCTGGCTTTGTGAAGGAACACCAAATTAGCATGGAGTGACAACTTGTCATGAGTATTATAACCCAACTCCACGCAAAAGAAAACCAAGTCCATACGATGAAATAAAAGGTGAGAAAGAAAGTCAAGAGTAATTCTTGACTTTTCTTTTATTTTGTGATAAAATAAAGTATAGAAAAATGAAAAGGAGTGGATATAATGGCTGAGAATTATGGCGTAGAAAATATTCAGCATTTGGAAACACGCGAAGCTATTCGTACACGTATCCAGATGTATCTCGGCTCTGATGATACTGATGGTATTTATCAGGCATTAAAAGAGATTATAAATAACTCTACTGATGAAGCTATCGCAGGCTACGGAAAAGAAATTGATATCAGACTTGACGAAGAAAGTAATACTGTTGAAGTAAGAGACTATGGACGTGGCGTTCCTTTTGGAGTTAAGGATGGTAGAAACTTCCTTGTTGCGATTTATACAGAAAGTCATACTGGTGGTAAGTTCGATAAAAATGCTTATAAGAACAGTTCTGGTCTTAATGGTATTGGTGGTACCGCAGTTTGTATGTCTTCAGTTCATTTTCTTGTAAGAAGTATGAGAGATGGTAAGGTTGCCGAAGCCCATTTCCAAGAAGGTACTCTTCAGGATTATAAGGAAATGACAATGGAAGAGTTCGGTAGAGACACCGGTGGCACTGGAACCTATATTTGTTTTACCCCTGATAAAGAAGTTTTTAAGAATATGACTGAAGGATTTTCTTACGAAAGAATTTGTGAAGAAATTAAGAATATCGCATATCTTAATAAGGGAATTAAGTTTATTGTTGAAACTACTCAGGGAAGAAAAAAGGAATTCTATTCTGAAAATGGTATTGCTGATTTCATTAAGGATAAAGTAAAGAATCCTCTTATGAATGCTCCTATCATTGCGTCTGCAAAAGATGAGTTCGATGAGCTGGAAATCGCATTTATGTGGACTGGTGACCCAACACAGGAATACGTTTTTGTAAATGGTCTTTATTGTCCATTTGGCGGCTCTCCTGTAACAGGTGCAAAGACAAAAATTACTACAAAGATTAAGGCTTTAAGCGGTAAGTCTTTTGACCCTGAGCTTATCCGTAAAGGACTTGTATTTGCAATCAATTGTAAGGTAGCAAATCCTTCTTTCGCAAACCAGACAAAGAGTAAGATTAATAACCCTAATCTTCGTACTCTTGCATCTGAAGCATTTGACAAGGGATTGTCAGAGTTTGCAAATCTTCCTGAGTATGCCGCATTAATTGAATCTCTTGAAAAGTTCCAGAAAGCTGAAAAAGCTGCTGATGCAATCAGAGAGAAGATTCTTAATGCCGCGAAGGAAGTAAGTGAAATGAGAACCAAGAAAGGTATGATTCTTAGTAAAGTAAGTGATGCCAAAGTTCTTGGAGAAAATTCTCGTCTCCTTATTTGTGAGGGTAAATCTGCAAGTGGTTCTGCTAAGAAGGGTAGAGATAAGGACCTTCATGGTATCTTTGAAGCTCGTGGTAAAATCATCAAGTTCGAACTCCTTCTCGTGAATCTTGTGCATGGTGGAACAGCTATTAGCGGTCGTGCCGACCTTGTATGTATCGAACTCCTTCCACCAGTAGAGAGGAGCGGTAATATCCACCGATACGAAAATCTGACGGAGGAACTTACGGTGAGGTGCGCCGCCACGAATGAGCCGGGTCATAAGGTCAACGTCATTTTCCCCGAGACACATCTTGTCACCGTCAAATACGGTGTCAGAGCGTTCCCAGCTATTGAGAGGATTTCTCATACCACGAATAGCGTGTTTGATTCCCCATCCCTCAATCTGTTCAAATTTAATCATCGCTCATTCCTCCTTAGTAGCGGTTCTTGGCTCGAGACAGGCTCGCCATCTGACGCTTCTTCATGTCCTCATAAAACTCGTTGCTCGGGTTGTCCACCTTATAGCAAGGGCGGTCTCCGAAGAACACACAGTAGGTGTCTGTGGTCTTCTCATGTACGATGGTGGTGTATTCCTCGGTCATAGCCGAACCAGCCATAACAGGCTCACAAGTTTCGGTCACATCAAACCCGGTACAGGTGCTACCCCAAATCTGTGAGAAGCACTCAACGCTGAAATCGAGGTAGACTTTCTTGCGGCTCTCGTTTTCCTTAATCTCGGCAATCTTCTGAACGAAGTCCGGGTCATGGGCGAGAGCTTGTTGTGCCTTATAGAGCAGAAGTTCCAAATTCGGGATTCTTGCCACCATACCTCACACCCCCTCTACATGGGAAGCGAGCATATCGGCTTGGTGTGTCCACAGAACATTTGTATATTTATGCACTGCTCGTGTATAATCGTTCCACTCGGACTTATCGCAGAAAGCTCCCATGTGATAGCGAATACACATGATTTCCTCCTCGGTGAGCTGGAAATACTGTGCCAGCACCATAACCGACTTATCGCCGTGACCCTTGAGCAGAGTGTCCGTAGCGTATTCCCACTTGGAATCGTCTCTGATTTCCTCGCCGCCGAGGGTTTCAGCAATGACCGGGTGCTGGTAGTTATCCATCTTACAGAGGTCATGGAACATACCAACCAGCAGAGGTGAGCGAGGGTTCTGCCAGTCAAGGCGGCAATCCTCGGTGAGCTTCTTGAGGTAGCGAGCTACCATGTAGCTGTGGTCGAACAAACCTCCCTCATAATTGCCGTGATACTTGGTACTTGCCGGAGCGGTGAAGAATCCCTTCTCCAACAGGTCTTTCTTAACCTCCGGGGGAACAATGTCACCCATGAGGTTATTGAATTTCTCAATACGTTCTGCCAGTGTCATACGTCACCCTCCTGTCTGTGAAGACTGCGCTCTGCTTCAAAACCGTTCGGGTAGCGGTTGCGGAGCTTGTCCACGTTCATCTGTAATACCGTCTCGAGGTCGTAGCCGATAGCATGGGCGGCAACTGCGATGTACCACGCCACATCGCCCAGCTCTTTTGCAAGGTGAGCTTTGTCCAGCTCGTGACCTTGGAAACGGTACTTCTTAACCATGTCCACACACTCGCCGGATTCACCACAGAGACCCATAACACCGTTGAGAAGAATCTCGTCATTGTTCGGGTGGTTCATGCCAGCCGCAGTGCGGAGAGCTTCGGTCTGATACTCATTGATAGTCATGCTTTTTCCTCCTGTGATTTCGCCAATTCGAGATACTTCTTCAAGTACCAATCGGCTTTCTTAATGTCCTCGACATTTGCTGTGTCTACGAAAAATTTCATTTAATAATACCTCCGTCTTATATAATTTGCGTTTACTTTTATTTGCTGATATAAATATAACACTTCAAAAGAAAAAATGCAATAGTAAAAGCAAATAAAAGTAAAAATAAATGTAAATAAATATAATTAAATACCACCAAACAAAAGCAAACATAAAAAATTGAAAATACTGGCTTTATTTACTAATTTGAGTTATTATATATTTATGTAATACTCTGTGATAAAAATAGTAGCGGGAAATCTTGATGAAGTCATCAATAAAAATGCGGAAATCCGCAAAAATCT
>OQVR01001229.1_pt1 | contig 11124 bp, 10 predicted proteins | sample 1691521 | NCBI WGS metagenome assembly OQVR01 (sample SAMN03418256, study PRJEB22391) | human gut metagenome | biome: human-gut; feature: organic feature; material: feces | host: Homo sapiens | place: Tanzania | collected 2013-01
CAAGGCAGCAACCAACAACATTTTATTCATTCTTTTCATGAGCATCATTATTAATTCAAGAAAAAACTTTCTTTCATAATAACTCAAAATCCTGCATTTTATTGTGCAAGAATGCTAATTGCAAATCCGCCACCTGCAACAGAGTTCAACTTCAAGACAGACTTGCTGGTTACAGTCTTCTTGGTGATTTTGTATAAAGATGGCTTTACAAACGTTTGCATAACTTTTCTCCCATATTTTCCATTCTCCCTAATATAGCGTAATGCAAATATATATATATTTGCAGCCGAAAAAAATGAGGATCGTCTTGGTTTAGCATAATGTGCAGGAACTGCTCAACTAACATAAAACGTAGCATATTTATAAATAACACAATAATTCTAAAAAGATGAAACAGTTAACCAAAAGCTTATTTGTCCTTATGTTGATGCTTGGGACAATGTTGGAGATGAAGGCGGCAGATGTCGCACCGGGTTATTATCTCGTAGGTAATTTCTTCTCAAAACATAATGTCGGCGGAGAAGTTAATCCAGGCGGCGACGGCGCGACGATAGATTACACAAGACACGTGTATTTCAAATTCGAACAGCAAAAAGACAAGAGCTATGCGTTCAGCATCCCGGCATGTCTCACGGCACATGCACAGATTCTTGCCGTACCTGAAGATGGCTCGATGATGGTCTATGGACCGGGTAGTGTGTTCGGACTGCACGGAGCAAAGAGTGGAACCGCTCTGCCCGCAACAAACGATTCGGTAGGAACTATGGGGAAAACACCTACGGCAGGCTGCACTCACCTTGTAGGCTCCACGAATATAGCAGAGGACGGCAACTACTGGGATCTCGTGACCCGCAATGACGAAGTGACAGACGACGATGGCATGTATACCTTCAGCTTCACGCTTGACAAAGACGGAAACCCCTCCGACTGGCAGGTGAAGCATGATGCTAAGACTCGTGTGTCTTATATCCTTGGCAACATGACAGGGGCAACGGCACAGCCGCTCTTCGATAAGCGTAGAAATGGTGGTGACACGGGCGAATACAGCGACAATATGGTGGCTTCGCTCTATTTCAACGGTCGTAACAACTATTGGTGTATAGGATATATGGTGAATAACGTGTCCGACCAAGTACAGTTAGATTCGGCAAAAATAGCTACGCCCGAAATGCATGAAACAAAGAGCTTGAAAAACAACTCCGGAACTCACGATAAGCTCTTCTTCCTCGGCAATGGAGGATATTCCTATAATACTAACGATAACCGCAACAAGGTCTGGCCTAACCAGAAACCCTTCACCCTTTATCTGTCTGGTATAAAGAGAGTAGAGTTTAATGCTAATCGTGGTGACAACGATCTGGCGAAGCAAGATGGCTGTTATGGCATGTCGGGCGAAATACAATTAAAAGGTGGCAATAACGATGCCGACATCCTGATAAATACCATGTCTATGATAGGTGATGCCGTGGAAGGAACTTATGATGCAGTAACGAACGACTGGAAGTATGCTTCTACCGCAGGAGACATGAAGTATGATGCCAACGAGCGTTGCTTCTCGCTGACGATATCTACTGTAGGCGATAAATACGCCAAATCGCATTTCAGGTTTGTTGCCAACCATGACGCAAAGCAGAACTGGGGCGAGACGGACGATAATGTGACAAACAATATTGGACTTGCCAGATCCCAATATGATGGCAAAGATGATGACAATCACTCTTGTATGGCTGGCGATCCGAACGACGTGCAGTTCCGTAAAACGGCGAGAGAGGATGAGGATGGCTTCGAAAGCACAACTCCTAATCAGAAGGATATCCTCTGGAACCGTCCCGCAGGAATATGGACGATAAGGTTCTACCCAGAGCTCGACAAGGATAATAAAGACATCTCTCGCTATACCATATCAGGAACAAAAGTCATCAAGATGCCTTTCAACTATTGTGTAGGGAAGTTCATCCGTACATACAGCAACAATGTGGCAATGGCACCTGTCGACGACAACGTGAAAGTGTATGAGGCATATAAGTACGGAAAACCGGAGGATGTAAAAGACCCACAATCACAGGGCACGGTTTATCTTCGTCAACTCGAGTACATTCCGGCAAATATGGGAGTGGTACTTGTAGGAAAACAACCTGCGGAGGGAACCTTCAAAGACGGTGACAAACTGAATTTCTCTTTGAAGGAAGCACCGGCTGAAATGCCGTTAGAAGGTGATAATTACACGGAAGTGTGGACAAAGGCAGACGATTATGCTGGTCAAGAATGGAACAACTATCTCAAGCCGACAGTCACGGCTAACGACAAACTTGGAAATGCTGATACCGATGATAATGGAAAAATACTCCACCGCTTCTTCGGCCTTGCAAACTTCCATTCCACAAAATATTACAAGCAATATCAGACAGGAAACGACTATATCGGTTTCTTCCGCCTTACGCAGAATGGCAGAAGCGGCGCAAACAAGGCTTACCTGAGTATTCCGGCAAATACTGATGTAGACGGTGGAGTGGGAGCGAAGTTCGGGTATATTGACTTTAACGGACAGTTCCTCGGAAATGAGACGGACCTGAACAATCAGTCGCTTGCCAAGGTGGCTATTGTCTTCGATGACGAAGATGATGGCGGAAGCACTACTACTGTAACAGAAGTCAAGCCGAATAGTACAGACGCCGACGCATCGTTCTATACCCTTCAGGGAGTAAAGGTTTCTCGACCCGTCAAAGGAGTGTATATCCATAATGGAAAGAAATTCATCAAATAAAAACTAAGGAAAAATGAAAAACTATATAAAACCGGAAGTCAAGGTGTATGAAGTTAGAATCGAGTCTCTTCTTAGTGAAAGTGGACAGATAGTAGAAGGCTTTGCCCCAAAACGTGACTATTCTCTCTTTGATGATGGAAATGGTGATGGAGATGGTGACGGACATACTGGTAGCGGCGATCTTTGGGATGACGAAGACTTTGAAGATTGAATGAAATATTCTGAATAAATGTAGTTTTAGTTGCGTTAAGCAATCCGGTTAGTAGTGAGACAATCTGTAAGTAGCTTTAGTGGATATTATCCCTAAAAGCTCTTGCAGATTGTCTCTTTTTCGTTAGAAAAAGTGTGTATTCAGTTTCTTCCATAACGTTAGTTTTGTTTATATCTGACAAAGATAATGATTTGTTTTTTTAGGAATGCAATAAAAATTATTTATAAACGTTATGATATATAAATAATGTGTAATGGTTAATAATCCTGACTACTGGAAGTAAAAACAACTAAAAACAAACAAATAGTATGAACACAGACAACCAGGGCATATATGATGCCCGCCAACTGGGCAAGCCCAAGTTTGCAATTCTCGGCCTCCAGCATCTGTTCGCCATGTTCGGAGCCACAATTCTCGTTCCGCTCATCACCGGACTCGATGTGAGTGCCACATTGCTTTTCGCCGGTATCGGCACACTCATCTTCCATCTTGTTTCCAAACTGCAAGTTCCCGCATTTCTCGGTTCCAGCTTCGCATTCCTTGGCGGCTATGCCTCTGTAAAGCAGTTGTGCGTGGCGCAGGGTCTGACAGACGAGGTGGCGCTCAACTATGCCTGCATCGGTGTGGCTGCGGCGTCGCTGCTCTATTTCGTGATGGCGTTCCTGCTGAAGATGTTCGGCACGGAGAAGGTGATGCGCTTCTTCCCGCCGGTGGTTACCGGTCCGATGGTCATCGCTATCGGTCTTACGCTCTCCGGATCGGCTATCAGCAACTGTCAGCAGAACTGGCTGCTTGCCGTTACGGCCATCGCTATCGTTATCGGAACATCTATCTGGGGCAAGGGCATCATTAAGATTGTGCCTATCCTGCTCGGCGTTGTCGGATCGTATATCCTGGCTGCAGCAATGGGCGAGGTCGACTTCTCCAAACTCAATGAGGTGGCGTGGATTGGTCTGCCTATTGATATGGATCGTACGGCAATCTCTGTAATGAAAGACCCCAACTTCGACCTTATCGTGACGTCTATCATCGCCATCTTCCCTATCGCCTTCGCTACAATCATGGAGCACATCGGCGACATGTGTGCTATTCAGAGCACTGTGGGCAAGAACTTCATCAAGGAGCCGGGCCTGCACCGCACGCTCTGCGGCGATGGTCTTGCTACGTTCCTCGCCTCTGTGTTCGGCGCTCCTGCCAACACCACATACGGCGAGAACACCGGTGTGCTCAACCTTACCAAGGTGTTCGACCCGGCTGTCATCCGCCTTGCAGCCTGCTTCGCCATCGTGCTCAGCTTCAGCCCTAAGTTTGCCTGTCTCATCGGTCTGATGCCAGCCGCTACAATCGGCGGCGTGAGCCTCATTCTCTACGGTATGATTTCGGCAGTAGGTGTGCGCAACCTTGTCGAGACATCGGTCGACTTCTCGTCGTCGCGCAACGTGTTCGTGGCAGCGCTCATCATGGTTGTGTCTATCGGCGTGCAGTACGGCACAGACGGCGGTGTGAAGATCGGTTCTGTAGCCTTCTCAGGCCTGGCTCTCGCTGCTATCGTCGGCATCTTCCTCAACGCTATCCTTCCCGATCAGCTCGGCATGAAGGTGAAGAGCTTCAACGGTAAGGAGAAGAAATATAGAAAGTAATCGGTTTGTATGAACATTGAGCAAGTGAGAGACTTTACGTTGTCGCTGCATGGCGTCACAGAAGACCAGCCGTTCGGCGACGACAGCATAACCTTCCGTGTTGGGGGCAAGATTTTCCTGTGTCTTTGGCTCGGTGACGGCAAGTGCGACGTGCGTGGCAGCGCGTCGCGCTTCGCCTGCAAACTGCTGCCCGACCGCAACGAAGAACTGCGCGACCGTTACGACGCCGTCGCTCCCGCTTTCCATTGGAACAAGAAACACTGGAGCGACGTGTATTACGAACTGCTCGACACCGACCTCGTCACAGCGTTGATAACCGAGTCGTATCGGCTCATCGTCAGCAAACTGCCGAAGGCGGTGAGAGTGAAGTATGAGTAGTGGAGTACATGCTCCTTTTACAGTTTAATTATACGTTTTCCTTTTTTAGTAAGTCGATCATTCTCCTGGCTCTGTTCTTGATAACTTTCGTTGCAAACGTACAGTAGCGTTTTGCTTCCTCAAAGTAATACTCGTCTGTCATGTTCCAACTGTTCCTGTCTGTGCTGTTTCTGAATGCTATTTGTTTATCAACGATTCAACCACGCTGAATGCAAGCTCCACTCTGTCTGCTGTGTCAACGCCATGCTCGTTTTGTGGAATCTCTTTCACAATGTCCACTGTTTCCTGGCTCTCGCCAAGTTCGTTAGTTATAGCATGACATACGTATAGCTTGTCGTCGGTGAAATACAGGTATTTATCCGCAAACGTCAGTTCTAATACGCTTCCATTGCCAGAGTAGGCGTAGTCGCCGAGATATATACTCAAGTCGGGGTAATCAGTTCTCGTCTTTTCGTACAATGCTTTCAGGAAGATGTTGTGGTTTCTTCCACTGATGCTCTTTTCTGTCCACATCATCAGAATAGAGTAGGAAGCCTTTTGGCTTTCTCTGAAATCCTCCCAATAGTACATGCCGTAGCGCTCAGGTCGCATGGATGCGTACTTTATCAAGTAGTGTCGCCAGTCGTATTCAGATGTTGACTTTAGATAATCGTCGATGATGTTGTTCAGCACATCGTCTGTGAACTTATTGCTTCTTGACAGTAGTTCAATGAGTATTCTCTTTGTTTCCTTTAAGTCTTCCTTATTTGTCTTAAATATCGACTTCCATGAGCTTTCGTTGTTTGCTGAACCTATTTGATAGCGCCATGATACGAGCTGAGAATAGTCGCCGATGGTGAGCAGCGCTCTGTTCACAAGCGCCCAATCGCATTCGAACAGCGAGTAGAAGCGGTCAGTCAGATCGATGTTCTCGAGTCCGACAACTCTAACGGCACCTTGTAGGAGGTTGTGGTTCTCCAGTTTGCACAGAACGTCCTCTTTCTCGGGGTTGTTTTTCAGCCATTCCACCTTCTCGTGTTCTTCAATCAGCTGGTTGGCATTAAAACTGAGATAGCCTTCCTCTATGTCGCCATTGTCCAGAACATACTCCGTCTGTCTGATGAGGTTGGCCAAATTGTTTTCGCGCAATTCATACTCTGATCCCTTTATCAGATTGCTTACCATTCTTATTCTTCTTGCAAACTGCGCTTCCTCTATTGTGTCCTTGTGTTGGAGGTAATAGACGAAAGCATAGAGCAGCACGGTGCGTCCTAATGGGAACTTTCTGCGATGTCCAGATATGATGTCGCCATTGTTGTGACATGCTTCAACGAAGATGTTTACAGGCTCGTCGACGATACACTTGCGAGGTTTGTCTGTGGTATGTGTAGTAAGTACGCTGCCGAAAAGACTTTCTATATCGATGTTCAGCCAGCAGTCGAATCCTCGCTCAATGGTTTTCACATTTTCTATGGCATGTGGATTGTTGCTGCCGAACAGTTCCTTGGTGATGGTGAAGATGTCGTTCGACGAATTGAGGGGTATACTATTCTTGCAGTATATGATATCTGCGAGAAACCTGAAGTATTTCACAAACTCGTCGTCAATGATGTCGTCAGCAGCTGTTCCTGTTCCGCTATTGCGGTATGGCCATAGCAGGTCGGTCCATGCGACGTCTATCTTGTGACCAATGGTTTGCGACAATGTCTTCTCTCCGTTGTTTTTCTGTTCTTCCGTCAGTTTAGGTTCAATCTCCTTTATATTGCCTTCCCATTCAGCTTTGAAGTGTTCGAACTCTGTAAGAGGTTTGCCTCTTGAGTTCATCTTGATGTAAAGTTCGTCGGTTGCTCCCAGTTGTTTTATTGATAGGAAGTAGAATGAAACGCAACCCTCTTCGAGTCTTTGCCACAGTCCGTCGGTCTTATTGAACTTGCGATGTATGTCGTCAAGCATGTTAAGCATTGCGCTGATGGTTGGGTCGTTTTGCCAGTCGCGTGGCATCCAGTTCTGGTCGGTGATGTCGTGAGACAGCACGTCTGTATTGAAATTGGGTGTGTATGTATTAGCGACCAACTGTTTGCAGAACTCTCTTGCGCTGTATCTTGTGGCGTAGGAGAATTTGGAGAGGAAACCGAGTCTTTTCTCTTCTACGCATTCATGTCTTGCTATGTACCAATGCAGAAGGAACAGCGTTGTAAGGCGTTGCTGACCGTCCAATGGTATGAGTGTTTTCTTATCGTTTATCTCGCCGTACACGAAGTCGAGAGTTATAGGTTTGGGGGTTGTCAGAGCTGTGTATAGTGCGTCGAGAAATCTTGCACGTATGCGATTCACCTCAGGCTGGTTTCTGCCTTGTGCATAATCGCGCTGTATTATTGGCACTTCTATATTGTTCAGCGGAAGATATTGGCTTTCTTCTTCGTTGTCAGTAGCCTTAAACAGGTCTATGAGGGTGTATTTCCTTGAATTGATCATATCCGTTTCTATTCAAATTCAATTAGTTGATAGTATGGTTGCAGCGTCTCTTTGATAGCCTTGAGGTAGGCATCTCTATCGTTCTTTCCCCAGAAATGCACCTGGGTGTCCGACGATTTTGTATAATACTTCAAGAACACCATCTTTGTACAATAAGGTATGAACGCCCCCTGCTTGTCCATTTCGATGATTATGTTGCGCTTCACGTCAAATGTAGAGTTGTTCAGACTCGCGTTGTCTTGGCATGTAAGCAGAGCCATGTTTGAGAGCGTGTGGATATACTCAGTGCCGGTACTTTCCGACAGTTCGTTCACAACCTGTCGGAAGATGTCGTCGAAGCTGTTTCTTCCAAGTTTTTCGGTCTTGACTACTTGTTCTATTGTGTTGATGAGTTCGTTCTGCGTCTCTCCCTTGTATATGTCTTTCAGTGAAGCCAGATGGCTCTTCAGCCATTCAATCTGTACAGCGACCGTGTTTAGACCTTCCGAATTCTGCGCATGTATGTGCTCCAGACTCCATTCTGCCGAGTTGTATTTGCTGAAAGGAAAACGCTGATAGGCGTTGCATTTCAGAATAGATTGCACGTTGAACAGCAGCAGCAGTCGGCTGATACGGTTGTAGTCCTTCGTGTAGTCGAGCTCCCAGTATTCGTCTCTGTTCTTCGTGTTCCAGCTTACCGACTCGGCTATGAGTAGGTCCAGAGAGTTCTTGAATTCGCTTTTCTTTTTGCCTTTTGCTTCCTTGAATATGTCAGCCATGGTCTTGTGACCGGAAGCGATAAGGTAACCTATTTTGTGATAATACTCGTTGTCAGTATACCATTCTTTTATTTGCAGATAGCTATTTATCACTTCCTGCCATATTACGTTCTTGTCGGAGCGTTCGAGTCGCTCCTCCATCTTGAAGAAGGTGAAGTAGGTATCGCGTTCCGAGTCCGACTTTTCGAACATCATGTCGAACAGCAGTTCTATTCTTGTAGGGTAAGTTTTCGGACTCTTGCGTGTAATGAACGACCAGAATTCGTTGTTGTCTGTACGCAGCTGTTTCTCTATATTGTCCCATTGTATTGACATTTCGTACTGTCGGCGCTTGGCTTCCTCTTCTTCCGTGCTTGTCAGGAGCAAGGCTCTGATGAGTTCGGCGTTTGTTAGCTGTATCTTTCCGATGTTCAGACGTGTGAAAAGTGCTATCGGGTCAGCATCATCTCCTACTTCATACCATATCACCTTGACATACCCATCAATGTACTGGTGGAGATTGAAAAGCGCAATCGATTGTTTGTTAGGTTCATCGTGGAAGGTCTCCTCCAACCATTCTTTGATGGTTTGATGAGCATTGTAGATATGGAAAAAATCTATGTTTGTTTGAGCTGTAGATTCATCCATATTGTTGAGAAAAACCTGTGTGTTCATTCTCGTTTCGTATGTGAGGCTGAAGTTCAGTTGCACAAACGGGAAGAACTGTCTGATATAGTTCAGAAGAATATATATAGTGGTCAGTCGCTGCTGCCCGTCTATCAGGTCGTATTCTCCTTCTCCCTTTCTCAGCACCACAATAGGTTGCAGGCAGTAGTCTTTCTTTGTGCTGTCGTTGGCCTTCTGATATAAGTCGTTCAGAAGCGTTTTTACCTGCAGTTTGCCCCATCTGTATCCACGTTGGTAGGCGGGTATGTTGAATACACCTTTAATGTCGCCTATAGGTTTGGCTTCCAGTATAACGTTCTTTTTCATTTGTTGATGTTTTTTTCGGTAGGCTTTATGTTTTGATTGAACAATTACAAAATTACTAAAAAATAAACAGATAACAATCTTAAAAGTTCGTGTTTTTATCTCCCATCTGCCAGTTTTGGGGCTTTTGCGCCCCTAACTTGTTGATACAGAGTAATAGGATAGGCTGGAAGATTCTCCGCAAACGGGGTGAATCTACCAGCCTATCTCCCAGCCGAAGCCGCTTATCTTCCAGCTGATTTGTCGTTATGCCGATTTGTTTATAAAAAACTCTATAGCTGCAAGCAAAGTGTCCAAATCGTTTTTCACGACATCAAGCACCATTTCGCCATCAATATCGAAATAGCCGTGAGCGATATGGTTGCGGATGCCAATGACATCTTTCCACGGAATTTCTGGGCGTTTAATCAGCAATTTGCCCTCTGTAGCTTTGTCAACCTGTTTTATGCCCTCTCCGATAGCCTCAATCAGCATACAGCTGGCAGCAAGATTCTTCATGCCGTCAGGTGAACAATAATAATCGTCAGAACAATGAATGTCTTTATTCCAGTCTTTTAGCTGAAATATAGCCTCTCGTATTTGTATTAATAAACCGCGCGTTCTACTGGATAACGTAAATTCCATCTTTGTTTATTTCTTCAAGTAAATACGGATTTATATGCTTGTGCATTCTGATAACGTCTACAGAGCATTGTAGCAGATTCTCCAGAAAACGCTTCAGTCGAACTACCAAGAAGGCTTTGGGTTCCATGTCTACACACACGTCCACATCGCTACCTTCCTTGTGTTCATTTCGAGATACAGAACCGAAGATGCGCAACGATCTTATGCCGAACATTGTTTTCAGTTCTTCGGCATGCGAACCGATTAACGATATGTACTCTTGAGTTGTTTTCATATTAAAACGTTTAGATGTTACAAAAATAGGTATTTTCTGCGAAATGGCAAAGGAAACTGAAAAAATCCGATGGCTAAGACATATATAAAGTTGTTTAATTCTTGAGTCTGTTCGCTCTTCTTCTCAAAAAATACCTACCTTTGCAACTATGATAACAAAACAGCCGATTATACTTCTCAACTTTACGGGCGTGTACGACTACGAGGCGTTTGCTTCGAGCCCCTACATCACGCACGTCGACTGCCGCGACATCAGCGGCGTCGACTGCTATTGCGACGAGGAGGCGAGGGCGGAGCTGCGCCGCCGACTGGCGCCTTATCCTGCCAAGGCGCTGCACTTCATCGATTCGGGCGATTTCCATTATCTCACGGAGTATTGGGTGTCGCGTCTCTGCGAGCCGTTCTCGTTGATAGTGTTCGACCACCATCCCGATATGCAGCAGCCGCAGTGGGAGGGTGTCGTGTCTTGCGGCGGATGGGTGTCGGACGTGCTTCGCAACAACCCGTTCGTGCGCAACATCATCGTCGTCGGTGCGTCCGACGAACTGATAGCGCAGATTCCCGACGCGCTTAGAGAGAAGGTCGTGTTCTACAGTCAGGCAGAGATCGACCACCATCGTGCGTGGCCTTCCAAGGCTGGCAGTCTGATTCACGAGCCGGTGTATATCTCCATCGACAAGGACGTGCTCAGAAAGCAGGATGCCGTTACCGACTGGAGCAACGGCGATATGACTCTCTTGCAGCTGCAGGCGGTGCTGCGCATCATCTATGCTCACGAGCGGGTGGTCGGTGTAGACATCACGGGCGAGTGCTCTGCCTCTCTCGACTATCTCTCCGAACTGAAGAGCGCTGCTGTAGACAACCGCGCCAACGAGGAGCTGATACGGATGATTTGCCAGCACGACTGCGGATAGAAAAACGCTGCGTTTGGGGGCGGAAAGTGATACCGGTATCAATAAAAACACTATAATTCAGAGTTTTCTCGTTATGCATAGATTCAAGAACTCTTTCCTTGAGTGGCTTGTCTACTCGCTTATCTTCTTCTTCCTGTAC
>OQVR01001230.1_pt1 | contig 11121 bp, 9 predicted proteins | sample 1691521 | NCBI WGS metagenome assembly OQVR01 (sample SAMN03418256, study PRJEB22391) | human gut metagenome | biome: human-gut; feature: organic feature; material: feces | host: Homo sapiens | place: Tanzania | collected 2013-01
GGGGTACAATCCGAAGTTTTTGGTGGCAACGGGACTTTGCTTCAAGGTGGATAAGGACGAGGAGAACAACAAGAGCGGGCAGGATAAGTATCTGGATAGATTCTCGGGGCGTGCCATTTTCCCGTGGCTCAGTGTGAGTGGCAAGGTGGTGGCTTTCGGTGGACGAGTGCTCGATACCCGTACCAAGGGCGTGAGCCAGAAATACGTCAACTCGCCAGATAGCGAGATTTACCATAAAGAAAGAGAACTCTATGGTCTTTATCAGGCAAAGAAGGCGATAGCCAAGGAAGACTGCGTATATATGGTGGAAGGATACACCGATGTGATTTCCATGCACCAGTGCGGCATCGAGAATGTGGTGGCAAACTCGGGTACTGCCCTGAGCATCCACCAGATTCGATTGCTTCATCGATTCACCAGCAACATCGTGCTCCTTTATGATGGCGATGATGCCGGTGTGCACGCTGCATTGAGAGGAACCGATATGCTGCTGGAAGAGGAGATGAACGTAAAGGTGCTCTTCCTGCCGGATGGCAACGACCCGGATAGCTTTGCCCGCAACCATACGGCGGCGGACTTTAAGAAATATATCGAGGATAATCAGGCAGACTTTATCCAGTTTAAGACCGATCTGATGCTGCGTGGCGTTACCGACCCCGTGAAGCGAAGTCAGGCCATCAACAGCATCGTGGAGAGCATCTCGAAAATCAAGAATCAGATTACCAGAGCCTCTTACATCACCGACTGTGCTCATCGACTCGGTGTGAACGAAGCCATCATCGTAAATGCCCTGAACAACTTTGTGCGCAACGGCATGAGCGAGCAGGTGAAGGCTGAGCGTAGGGCGGCTGGTCTCCGTGATCCGAAGGCCACATCGCCCCAGCAAGGCATTCAGCAGGCGCTTCGTGGAACCACACCGCTCGATAAACTCCTGGAGGTGGAAACCCTGCTGGTTCAGGTGGTTATTCATCATGGTGATAAGACCATCGTGGTGCAGGATGTAGAGGGCAATGATGTGGAGTTGCCTGTGGCGCAATACATCAGTCTTGATTTGGCGGGCGATGACTTCAGGTTTCATAATGAACTCTACAATCAGATATTGCAGGAGGCGGTGGAGCATGTAGAGGAAGAAGGATTTGTGGCAGAAAACTATTTCGCCAATCATCCGAATCCGGAAATCAGTCGCATTGCAGGTTTGCCTACCGGCGACCAGGAAGTTTCTACGGTGAGTCTCCAGCTCAAGATGAGTCAGGAGAAGCTGCGCCAGCTGGTGTTCAAGGATTTGCTCAGCTTCCGCACCCATTACATCGCCCAGCGAATCATCGAGGTACAGCAGGAGTTTGCCAGGAATCCTACCAACAGGGAACTGCTTGAGGAGTTCATGAAACTCAAGAAGATGAATACCCTCCTGGCAAGTCAGACCAACTCAGTGTTTAATTAGATAAAAAACGAAAGGTATGATATATTTTCATTGGATTTATCTGTTGCTTTATATAGCGATTATGATACCTGCTATCATCACCGTCTTGATGGACAATCGGCAGCCGGCTAAGACGATGGCATGGATTCTTGTGCTCTCGTTCATGCCTTTCGTTGGAATCATCTTCTACATTTTCTTCGGACAGAACACCCGTAAGGAACGGCTCATCAGCGACCGAAGCATGGACCAGCTCACCAAGCGTTCCATGCTGGAGTTTGCCGAGCAGGAGAATCTCCATCTGCCTGCCAGCAACAAACCGCTGATGAATCTCTTCACCAACCAGAACTGGGCTTTCCCCTTCAAGGACAACAAGGTGGATATCTTTACCAGCGGCTACGACTTCATCCTCACCTTATTATATAATATAGGTCAGGCAAAGCATCATATCCATCTCGATACGTATATCATGGAAGATGATGCCTTGGGAAATCTTGTAGCCGATGCCCTGATAGACAAGGCTGAGCAGGGAGTGGAAGTGCGACTTATCTATGATGATGTGGGCTGCTGGAAGGTGAAGGATGCTTTCTTCGAGCGGATGCGCGATGCGGGCATTGATGTTCATGCCTTCATGCCGGTTAGATTTCCGGCATTTACCAGTAAGGTGAACTATCGCAACCATCGCAAACTGTGTGTGATAGACGGAAAGGTGGGCTTCATCGGTGGCATGAATATCGCTTTGAGATACGTGAAGGGTACGGGAAAGCGGCCTTGGCGAGATACTCATCTCAGGATAGAAGGTGGCGGTGTCTATGCCATTCAGCGTGCCTTTCTGATAGATTGGTATTTTGTGGATAGAACATTGGTAACCAGTCGTAAGTATTATCCGCCGGTGGACATTCATATCAACAACAATTGTCTGGTGCAGATAGTGACGAGCAGTCCCATCATGCCTTGGCCTGATATCATGCAGGGCTATGTTCGCATCCTGCTCCAGGCGCAGAAGTATGTGTATATGGAGACTCCTTATTTCCTGCCTACGGAGCCTGTGCTCTTTGCGATGCGCACGGCGGCGCTTGCCGGAGTGGATATTCGCCTGATGGTGCCCCGTCATGCGGATGCCAGGATGGTGGAGTGGGCTTCCCGCTCTTATCTGATGGAGGCGATTGAGGCCGGCGTGAAGGTTTATCTTTATATGGGTGGCTTCAACCACAGCAAGTTGCTGGTGAGTGATGACAATCTCTGCACGGTGGGCAGCACGAATGTGGATTTCCGTAGTTTCGAGAATAATTTCGAGGCGAATGCCTTCTTCTATGATGAGGAGATGGCGCAGCGCATCAAGACGATTTATCTCAAGGATGAGGCCAAGAGTATCCTGGTGGATGATGTGGCGTATTTCGTGAAGCGCCCATTCATGAAGCGCCTGTTCGAGAGTATCGTAAGATTGCTTTCGCCGCTGCTGTGATTAGGCACGGATTTTTATTAGGTGTAATCCGTGCCTAAAATTTGCTTTTATCTGAATATCGAGAAGTTCACGCTTCCGTAACTTCTATGCTCCAGGAATCTTGGATGCTCGGAGAAATCATAATTCTTGCCATGTTCGAAAACGAAGATGCCATCTTCGTTCAGAAGGTCACCATTCAATACGAGATCTGGAATCTCAGGGAGTTTCTCTAGAGCGTATGGCGGATCGGCAAAGATGAAATCGAACTTCTGCTTGCAGGTTCTCAGGAAGCGGAACACATCGCCACGAATCAGAAGATCCTTGTCTTCGCCCAGTTTCTTGAAACACTCGCGGATGAAGTTGGCATGGTCGCGGTCGGCCTCTACGCTGATCACTCGGCTGCATCCACGGGATACCAGTTCCAGCGAGATGCTGCCTGTGCCGGCAAAGAGGTCGAGGGCTGTAATATCCTCGAAGTCTATGTAATTCTGCAAAACATTAAAGATGTTCTCCTTTGCGAAATCTGTAGTTGGTCGCGCCTTGAACGAATGTGGTATGTCGAAGTGGCGACCCTTATATTGTCCTGTTATGATTCTCATAATTAATTTTTAACTATCAACTTTTAACTATCATTTTTTAAAATCAGCTTTTAACTATCAACTCCTACTTGCTTAAGTAGAGCGTCAGCAGATCGAACGGCATTCCCTTGATTTCCGTGATGGGCGCACGATTGAATTCGGCGCTTGGATTCAGGAGAAAAGTCTTCTTGACATAGAGCTTGGCATTGTAGAGGAACCAATCCTTATCCGGAATATCGCCCGCAACATGCAGCTCATCCTGCATCTGCTGCAATCCCAGCTGCTTCCATACGAAGAGGATGAAGTAGAGTGCATCCTTGGCATGATCAGCCTGGAAGGAATTGTAGAACTTGAATCTGTTTTTCTCGAAACAGAAGATGTCCACCTTCTTGTCGTGGAAATACGCATAGAGCTTGTGGTAGATACCCGTGAAGCTACGCTTGTGCAGATAGTTCCACATCGGTTGCATGATAGGAGTGAAGCGCACATCCTGGAAGTTGTCTTCTATCACCATCTTCAGATCCTTGTTGATTGGGAAAACGGCCACCACATTCAGATTCGGCTGCACCCTGTAGAGGATGGCATCGCTGTGGCTGCCCGTGAAGGCATGCTGATAGAGCACGGTGAGGTCTTCCTCGTGGAATTCCTCGATAGGTACCAGCAGGATAGGCGTATCGATATAGACACGCACCTTCTGATAGCCGCGCTGCAGTAGTTCGCTTTCGCCGAAAGCCTGTCTGAGGTTGGCTGCAATCGATACACCGCTTTTCACGGTGTAAGGTTCGTATATCAACTGGTGCTCGGCTTCACGATCTACAACCGAGAAGCTGAGTGTATTCTTGCTCACACGGATGGTGAGTCGTGCTTGCTGTGTTCTTTTTTTACCAATTACTTGCATTGTCGTTGTCTTTGGTGATGTCTCCGATCTTTAATCCAGGAAAGTTGCCGGCATCGGAAGCTTTTTCTGTTACCTGTTGGATCGCCTCCTCGTTGAGACCATCGAGATAGTCTTCGTAGGTGGCTCCACATTCCATCAGCGGAATCTGCTTTCCGCTTTTATGGATAATGGTAGTGGCGGCGAGCGAGAATTTCCTGCCATCGGAATAAGGGATGAGGGTATCCTCAGCCTTGAGATACTTTGCCTTGATGAGGACAGCGAAATCGCCGGTATAGACTCCGTGCTTCGCCCTGTATCTTTCTTCGGCAGAACGGATGAGCATCAGTTTCTCCTTCACCTCGGCTTCGCGGTTCGCCATCTGTTTCTCGAAGATGAGAGGCTGGCTGATGCTGAGAGCGCAAAGCAGCATCATGATAATGACGCAGGCGCCCAGGATGGCATTATTGTTTATTTTTCTTAATTTCATTCTCATTTCAAAAAGTATTAGTACTTTTGCATTGCAAAGATAATGCAAACGAGCGCAATGTAAGCTTGCTTACAGATTGCCGAGTGCAGCTTATCTTCTGCAAAGATAATGCAAAACGGAGACAACGCAAAATATTTGGCGTTGAAATTATTAATTATTAAAGGATAAATAACAAATTGATGATAATAGACGAGCTAAAATATAAGATATTGCAGCAATTTGGCTTTCCGCCAACCCAGGAACAGGCACATGCCCTGGAGGTGTTTGCTGAGTTTCTTACCGATAGAGATCCGCATGCCGTGATGATTCTGCGAGGTAGTGCGGGTACGGGTAAGACGACGCTCTCGGGTGCCATCGTCAGGACCCTGAAGGAGATTCGTCAGAAGGTGATGCTCCTGGCACCTACGGGTAGGGCTGCCAAGGTGTTCTCGCTGAACAGCGGTTCGCCTGCCTATACCATTCATCGCCGTATCTATCGTGAAAAATCGTTTTCGGGGGTAGAGGGACAGTTTAATCTGAATGATAATCTCTATACCGATACGCTTTTCATGGTAGATGAGGCGTCGATGATTGCCAATATGGGATTGGGTGGGATGAGCTTCGGAAGCGGATGCCTGTTGGATGACCTGGTGCATTTCGTGTATCAGGGACGGAACGACCGCTTGCTGCTGATAGGTGACAAGGCGCAGTTGCCTCCTGTTGGCGAGGAGGAATCGCCAGCCTTGCATGCGGCGATGCTGGAGGGATATGGACTGAAGGTGTATGAATGTGATCTGAACGAGGTGCTCCGACAGAGCGAGGAATCGGGTATTCTCTATAATGCCACGATGATCAGACAGATGATTACGCATGATGACATTACCCAACTTCCGAAGATTCATTTCGCTGGCTATTCGGATATCAAGCCGATGCCTGGAGCCGAACTGATAGAGGCTCTAGCCGACAGTTATCACCATGTAGGTCTGGATGATACCATCGTGGTGACCCGCAGCAACAAGCGTGCAAACATCTTCAATCAGGGCATCCGCAATATGGTGCTGGATAGGGAGGAAGAGCTTTCGCAGGGCGATATCCTGATGATTGTGAAGAATAATTATTACTGGATGGAAGAAGAGAGGAAGAAGATAAAGGAAAAGGAAATTGAAGAACGAAGGGTGAAGAGCGAAGGCACAGAATCTGGAACTGCTACTCATAAAGTTCAAAGTAACGATATTCCTGCTTTTCTGGCGAATGGCGATCGGGCGAAAGTGCTGAAGGTGCGCCGCCGCATTGACCTCTATGGCTTCCGCTTTGCCACGTTGCTGCTCCAGTTTCCCGATTACGGCAACTATGAGCTGGAAGCTACGGTGCTGCTGGATACATTGACGAGCGAGGCACCTGCTCTGACCCATGAACAGCAGGAGCAGCTCTTCCATCAGATAGAAGAGGATTATCAGGATATTCCGCTCAAGGCAGATAGGATGAAGGCCATCCGACAGGATCAGTTCTTCAATGCCCTGCAGGTGAAATTCGCATACGCCGTAACCTGCCACAAGGCACAGGGCGGACAGTGGGCACATGTGTATGTGGATCAGGGGTACATGACGGATGATATGCTCAATCCCGATTATATCCACTGGCTCTATACTGCCTTTACGCGAGCTACGGAAATGCTGTATCTGGTGAACTGGCCGGAGACGCAGACGGCTCAAGTGTAGAATCTCATCCCTCTTTGGCTTAGATTCAGATGGGTGTAACTTCGTTTCAAATAGTTTCAATCTTAGGTTCAAACCGGTTCAATGTTAGAGAAAATGGTAAATAAATGACAGAAAGTTTGATAGTCTGAGAAAAAAGTCGTACTTTTGCAACGAATTTATTAATTTATCATATATAAAGAAGTAAATGGAAAATAGAAAAGTAGCTTTAATTACAGGTATCACAGGTCAGGATGGCTCTTACTTAGCTGAATTGTTGTTGAGTAAGGGGTATGATGTTCACGGAACAATCCGTCGTTCTTCAACAGACTATCGCGAGCGCATCGCACATTTGGAGGGTACCCCAAACTTTCACCTTCATTATGCCGATCTCGGTGACTCTATGAGCATCATCCAGGTGATGAACAAGGTGAAACCAACCGAAGTTTATAACCTCGCAGCTCAGAGCCACGTACAGGTGAGCTTCGACTCTCCTGAGTTTACTGCCGACGTAGATGCAACAGGTGTGCTCCGTATCCTGGAGGCTATCCGCCAGTGCGGTTTGGAAAAGACTTGCCGTATGTATCAGGCTTCCACATCTGAGCTTTATGGTAAGGTAGAGGAGGTTCCTCAGAACGAGAACACTCCATTCCACCCTTATTCTCCATACGCTGTAGCCAAGCAGTATGGTTTCTGGATTGTCAAGGAGTATCGCGAGGCATACAATATGTTTTGCTGCTCGGGTATCCTCTTCAATCACGAGAGTGAGCGCCGTGGTGAGACTTTCGTAACCCGCAAGATTACATTGGCTGCAGCCCGTATCAAGCAGGGCAAGCAGAGCAAGCTTTATCTCGGTAACCTGGATTCTCTCCGTGACTGGGGTTATGCCAAGGATTACGTAGAGTGTATGTGGTTGATTCTCCAGGCTGAGAAGCCAGAGGATTTCGTGATTGCAACAGGTAAGCAGCACTCAGTTCGTGAGTTCGCCCAGTTGGCTTTCCACCACGTAGGCATCGAACTGAAGTGGGAAGGCAAGAATGAGAACGAGAAGGGTATCTGCGTTGAGGGTCCTGAGGAACTCATCGGCAAGACACTCGTTGAGGTTTCTCCAGATTTCTATCGTCCTACCGACGTGGTGAACCTCTGGGGTGACCCAACAAAGGCAAAGGCTAAGCTCGGCTGGAATCCAAACACCACCTCTTTCGAAGATCTCGTCAAGATCATGGTAGAGAGCGATATGGCCAAGGTGGCTGCCGAGGCTGCCGGTGAGAAGGTTCGCTGCAACCTCGTGGAATACTTGGAGAAGGGTATTGTTAAGTAATAGTTAACAGTTGATAGTTAACGGTTGATAGTTTACAATAATAATCAATGTTATCAAAAGATTCTAAGATTTATATAGCAGGACACCACGGACTCGTGGGTTCTGCTATCTGGAATAACCTCAAGAAGAGAGGCTATAACAATCTGGTAGGTCGTTCTCACAAAGAACTCGACTTGACCGACCAGTATGCAGTGGAGAAGTTCTTTGACGAGGAGAAGCCTGATGCAGTGGTTCTGGCTGCTGCCTTCGTGGGCGGTATCATGGCGAACTCATTGTATCGTGCCGACTTCATCATGCAGAACATGAAGATGCAGTGCAACGTAATCAGCAATGCTTATTCTCATGGCGTGAAGAAACTCCTCTTTTTGGGTTCTACCTGCATCTATCCAAAGAATGCACCGCAGCCTATGAGCGAGGATGTGCTCCTTACTTCTCCTTTGGAATATACCAACGAGGAATATGCCATCGCTAAGATTGCCGGATTGAAGATGTGCGAGAGTTACAACCTTCAGTATGGTACCAACTATATCGCCGTGATGCCAACCAACCTCTATGGTCCTAACGATAACTTCCACTTGGAGAACAGCCATGTAATGCCTGCAATGATGCGCAAGATTTATCTTGCCAAGCTCATTCACGATGGCGACTGGCACAGCATCGAGGTAGATATGAACAAGCGTCCTATCAATCCTACTGATAAGCTTCGCGAAATCATCGGCGAGGGTAATGTAGACGGCAGCAACTCTCACGAGCGCATTCTGAAGGCGCTGGAGTTCTATGGCATCTACGACAACAAGGTGGTGCTCTGGGGAACAGGAACACCTCTGCGTGAGTTCTTGTGGAGCGAGGATATGGCTGATGCCAGCGTGCACGTGCTGCTCAATGTTGACTTCAGCGATATTATCGGAATAGAGAAGTATTCTTCGGTATTCTATGGTGCCAAGGTGGATGGAGCAGTAGACCGCAACAACTCTGAGGGACGTGGTGGAGCCATTCCTTCTTTGGGTGAGATACGTAATTGCCACATCAATGTGGGCACAGGCAAGGAGCTTACCATCCGCGAGTTGTCCGAGCTGGTGGTCAAGGCCGTAGGATTCGAGGGAACCGTAGAGTTTGATGCCAGCAAGCCTGATGGAACTCCCCGTAAGCTCATTGATGTAGAGAAGCTGCACTCCCTGGGTTGGACCCACAAGGTGGAGATCGAAGACGGTGTGGAGAAACTCTACAAATGGTATCGTGACAGTTTGAAGTAAACCGACAGCCCCCGTATCTTTTATGAACGGGGGCTGTTTGTTTAATGTTGGTTTGGTATAAGTGACGTATAAACAAAAAAAATCCAGATTTCGTGGGAAATCCGGCCTCTTTTATCACGAGTTATGTTGGGAAAAGTGGGTGGTGATGGATTCGAACCACCGAAGGCATAGCCAGCAGATTTACAGTCTGCCCCATTTGGCCACTCTGGTAACCACCCTTGCTTTTCAAAAGCGATTGCAAAGGTACTGCTTTTATTTTGTTCCACCAAATATTTTGGCATTTATTTTTATATTTCCCTTTATTTTTCTTCTGTTTGGTAGTTTTTTCTTATCTATAGGTGGGTTTTGTAGGTTTTTTCTCTCAAAAAGCGTTTTTTTTGATGAGCAACCATTTCGGATGTACTTTTGTATTCTTTTGCAGAAACGATTCTTTTAGGCTTCGGTTCGTATAAATGCAGAAAAAGTAGTATCTTTGTGCCGACATTTCGGACATAGCAACAAGGAATAAAGTAATAAGGAATCATGATAGTAACCGTGGAATGGATGGAGAGATGGTTTGAAACATTCAACAGCTCCTATTTCGACGCCCAACTGCCATTGCCAGTTATGGCTTTGAGTCGTGCCAGAACCCGTTTGGGACAAATGGCGTTTAAGCGTGTGTCGAGGTGGGGCAAGGTGCGTCTTTACGATTTCAAGATATCGATGACAACCTATTACGACATGACCGATCGTCAGGCCAAGAGTGTGTTGCTTCATGAGATGATACATTACGCCATAGCCTATACGGGGCTTCGCGATACCTCTTCGCATGGTGTCGTGTTTCGTGGGATGATGGACAACCTGAACCGGAAGTATGGTTGGGATATCAGGGTCATGACCTCTACCAAGGGGTGGAAGGTGAGTGAGCAGGTAAAGGCTAAAAAGACTTTGCGAGGTCCGCAGACTTACTTGATGTTGGCCATCGAAATGCACGATGGTAAATATTACCTGTCGCGTGTCAATCCGAGTTTTGCCACGGGGATAGAGCGAAAGATCCGGGCACTTCGAGAGGTGAGACATCATCAGTGGTATACCACCCAGGAGTCTTATTTTGAAGATTATCCTCAGGTGAGAAGCCTCAGAGGGCGACGCATCTCAAAAGCCGATTATTCTAAGTTGCTCCACGTTCTGCAAGAAACCGAAATAGAAGTTTAGAGACCGCTTGTTCTTGGTTTGACGGATTGAAAAAATCCTATAGCGAAGGGGACTTTGTCGCTATAGGATTGAAATCAGTGATTCGAAGTCATTGCAGAACTCGGTCATCTTGTGATAGAGCAGGTTGCAACCTTGATGGGAGAGCTCTTCGTCGGGAAGAGGTCCCGAGTTGATGGCCACGGTGAAGATATTGGCAGCAACACCTGCACGAACGCCTAAGGGTGCATTCTCCACCACGATGCCCTGCCAGGGCTTCAGGTTTCCTGCCTTCTGAAGTCCCATGAGATAAGGGTCGGGATTTGGTTTGCCCCGTTTCACGTCGTATGCCGTAACGATGTGCGACTCGTCGAGGAAGTCGCCGAAGTCGTCGAGCAATCTCAGGATGAGCGGTCGTTGTCCGCTTCCCGTCACCACGCCCACTTGCATACCGGCATTCTTGATTTTCTGCATGATGTCCTTTACACCGGGGAAGATCTGTGCAGTAGGCATGGTGTGGAAGATTTCGGTCTTCACGTCGTACATCTTCTGTGCCTCGTCGAGCGAGATGTCGATGCCTTTCTGCTTCTTTACCATCATCTGAATTGTGTCTATGCCTCGAGCGCCCTCTGTGGCATAGGCGTCGGATGCCGTCATGTGGATGTCGAACTGCTTCATGGATTCCTGCCATGCCACGGCATGATTGGGCATGCTGTCGTACAGCACACCGTCCATATCAAAAAGAACGGCTTTGGGATTGAACTCCCCAAAGCCGTGGTCTTTTATGTATTTTGAAATAATCTCTTTCATTCTATTCTTTGAAGAAAATTACTTCTCGTTAGCCAAACGCTCCTGGATAGCCTTGCTCTCTGCCTCATAACCTGGCTTGTTGAGCAATGCG
>OQVR01001231.1_pt1 | contig 11115 bp, 10 predicted proteins | sample 1691521 | NCBI WGS metagenome assembly OQVR01 (sample SAMN03418256, study PRJEB22391) | human gut metagenome | biome: human-gut; feature: organic feature; material: feces | host: Homo sapiens | place: Tanzania | collected 2013-01
CGGTATCAAGTTCCTCAAGGGCGCCAACCTCTTCAGTTCGAGCAGTACCTACTACATCCGCTTCAGCAATGCAAAGGGACTCAGCAAGAACAGCACAGTCTTTGCCGACGGCTACAATGTGGGCACGGTGAGCGACATCATCTATGCGCTGATTGTGGGATTGGGCATGGGCTTCATCATGGAGCCGTTGCAAAATCCCAAGTACCAGTTCTTTCTCCAGATCTCTGGTAGCGTTATCCTGCTGCTTTTTGGTCTCTTCTGCTTTCGTTCGAACCCAGCCAAGAAGATGCCTCATCATACGAAGAACAAAGGTAAGGGATCTCTGCTCAACAATGGATTGACGGCGTTTCTTGTCACCTTCTCCAATCCTCTGATCATATTCCTTTTCATGGCTACCTTTGCACAGTTTGCCTTCGTCCAACCCTCACGCCCCTTTGAGACATGTGTGGGTTTCACTTGCATTCCGCTGGGGGCACTGTTGTGGTGGTACGGGCTGACCTGGCTTGTCGATAAGATCGGAGGGATATACGCCGCTCAAGACGTTCATAAGGGTTGATTTTCCTGCACCGTTTTCACCGACAAGTGCATGAACCTCTCCCTCTTTCACCTCCAAGTTAACGTCTTTCAAGGCTGTTACCTTGCCAAAACGCTTGGTGATGTTTTTCATCTTAAGCAATATTTTTTGCTCGGTCATACTTATTCTCTTCTCCAAAACAGGCCGGTAAAACCGGCCTGTATCAAGGTTTAAAAATTAGTTTATTTCTAATTATTTAACTTCCTTTTCAGTGTAGTAACCTGAATCGATCAGGACTTCCTTTAAGTTATCCTTGGTTACAACGATTGGTGAGCACAGGTATGAAGGAATTACGCCTGTACCGTTGTTATAGGTCTTGGTATCGTTAACAGGAACTTCCTTGTTATCAACGATAGCATTTACCATCTTTACAACCTGATCAGCCAGAACACGGGTATCCTTGAATACTGACATGGTCTGCAGGCCACGCTTCATGTTCTTAACTGATGGCTTGTCACAGTCCTGACCTGTCAGGATTGGGAAATTGTCTGCTGTATAGCCTGATGCTGTCAGAGCATTGGTTACACCATTGGCAACAGAGTCATTTGATGACAGAACAACATCAAGCTTAACGCCGTCAGGACCGTAGCCTACTGATGAAATTAAGTTCTCCATACGCTTCTGAGCTTCTTCAGTTGACCAGTTTAAGGTAGCTACCTGCTCTTTCTTGGTCTGGCCTGACTTACATACAAGCTTGCCACTGTCTAAGTATGGCTGAAGGATGTCCATAGCACCACCGAAGAAGAAGTTTACGTTGTTGTCATCGATAGAACCTGTGAACAGCTCGATATTCTTAGGGGTTGTTGCATCATCCTTTAACTTTAATGCGTCTACAATGTAGTTACCCTGGATCTGTCCTACCTTGTAGTTATCAAAGGTTGCATAGTATGAAATTGCCTTTGAATTCATAATCAGACGGTCATATGAAACAACAGGAATACCCTTGTCGATAGCACCCTGCAGAGCAGTTGTCAGTGCGCCTCCGTCAATAGGAGCAACAACCAGAACATCAACATCACCAGAAATCATATTCTCAATCTGGCTTACCTGTGTAGGGATATCGTTATCGCCTGCGTATAAAAGTTCAACCTTGTGACCTGCTGCCTGTAACTGAGCTTCCAGATTGTGACCATCCTGGTTCCAGCGCTGCAGTGACTGAGTAGGCATTGATACACCGATAGTAGCTGCATTTGCTGATGAGAAAGCTGTACATGCTAAAACTGCGCAGCATAATGTGGTCAGAGTTGTCTTAATTTTCATAGTAAACCTCATGTTTGATTTGCATTTGTGCACGTGCACATAAATTATAGTAGAGCTTTATTTTTTAAAAATCACGAAAATATTTTTTTTCATATACAAAAATGGGAAACACATCAAACTTTTGTTTAATTCATTGATTTTAAAACATTATTATTATTTTTTTTGATAATTTGTAGAATTTTTGATTTAAAAATTTGGAATTTTTTTATTTTTGCAAACGCTTACGTAAATTGCACAACCGTAACGATAAACCCGCTCAACTTCAAATTTTATCTTTTTGATTTTTATAAAATTAGATATTTTTTTCAGTTATCACACAACATGCTATATAGTGAATACTGTATATACCTTTGCGCTCAAACATTAGGTTAATATTGTGTAATACTTTTATAAAAATTGTGGAATATTTTCCACAATCAAATCTAGTTTGCTAGATTTATTATCTATTTTTGAAGAAAATTACGTTTGGCAAAATCCTGTGACAGGAGATCATCTGAGGCTTTTTTGAGCATCAGATGTTTAATAGATCATACTTTTTACGGAAGAGATTTTAGATAAAGAAACAATGTAACCGTTTACTTAATTATTACTTTTTTTATCAAGTAAATTTTGGTTTTTACAACCATCGTTGTTACCTAATTGACAGGCTAATTTGAAATATTTTAGAGCTAATTTTAAATCCTGCTTTACGCCCATGCTGTCTTTGTAGATGTAGCCTAGAAGGTTACATCCTAAGGCATTTTTGCCCTTACAAGAGATATCAAAGTACTCCCTAGCTTTCTTAAGATTTGGACTTATGCCTTGACCGAAGGTATACATGATTCCCAAGTTAGCGCAGGCAAGTGAGTCATGGAAAGAACAACTTGTGTTAAAAAGTTTAAAAGCTTTAGTGTAATCGCGTTCAACACCTTCACCGTTTTGATATACCGCACCTAGGTTGGTACAACCTTCAACTGAGCCTAAAGAACAACTCTTATCAAATAGATCATGGGCAGCTTTAAAGTCTTCTTTTACCACTACACCATTTATGTACAAGATACCTAAGCTTGAACAGGCATTGCCGTTATCCCCTGCACAGCTTAATTCATAGGACTTAAAAGCTTTCTTAAGATCTTTTTCAACACCAAAACCTCGCTCATAGGCATATCCTAAATACAGACAGCCTTGAGGGTCATTCATTGAACAGCTTTTAGTCAGTAACTTTACAGCTTTTTTACCATCCATTTTAACGCTGATGCCTTTTTGGTACATCACACCTAAGTTAGCACAGCCTCTTGCATCATTTAAGGCACAGGACTTTTCAAACATGTCATGGCCGAACTTGATGTCACGAGGCACACCATTACCATTAGCATACATGTTACCTAAACTGGTACAGCCCTGACCATTATCTAAAAGACAGGCTTTTCTAAAATGCTCTGCTGCCTTTAGATAGGAAACATCCACGCCAATACCGGCATAATAAACAGTACCGATATTCGTACAGCCCTGCCCGTACTTTAAGTTACAGCCTTTAGTGTAAAGCTCTAGAGCTTTTTTAATACTCTGCTTTACAATGTCACCTTTTTCATACATTACACCAAGATAAGTGCAGGACTTACCGTCCTGACCTTTACAGCCTTTATCAAACGCATCTTTTGCTAAAGCATAACTGTGTCTTAAATCAGGTGACTTAATCTCAATTAAACCTAAATTGCCACAGGCCGGATAGTAACCGAAGTTACATGCCTTTTTATAGAATTCTTCAGCTGCTACAAAGTCAGTTTGAGCGGTATTTGGAATTACAAATTCTGAGGCGATTGACGAGCAGATCTCTCCATCTCCAAGAGTGCATGCTTTTAAGAATAACTGCTTTGACTTATCAGAGATTTTCTCAACACTGTTCCCCTTACTGTCTTTACCAGAAGCATAAGCTTTAGCTGCATTTACACAAGAAACAGCATCACCTGACAAACATTTAGCTTCAGCCTTCTCTGTCTCTGTTTTAAAACATCCTGTGAGTGTTACAGAGCAAAACAAGATTGCAGATGTGATGGATAGAGCCTTTAATAGACGTTTACGACCTAAACTTTTATCTCCAAAAGGAGCGGTTATTTTTGGTGTATGCATATGTGAACCTTATATTATCTACTCTTATTATATGCAACTTGGATTTATTTTTCGAACACATGATTCATGCTTATGTATGAAAGTGAACTTAAAACAATAATTGTAATTTGTTAAAACCTTACAAGGATCCCCATAAACTCATTTGAAAAGATCAATCTTTATGAGAGCATGGTATATTAGGCTGAACAAAAACAATACTCGAGTAGTTACGATGTACGAAAACTCCAAAAGAGCCGGAAAATTGTCTTTTATGCTCACAGGTATAGGTATGGCTCCATGGGCTGCCATCATGCCTTACGTCAAAGACCGCTTAGCCTTAGATGAAATTTATTATGCACAGCTTTTACTATCCTTTGGTATCGGAGCTGTAATTGGTATGCCCTTAGCAGGGATTATTTGCAAAAGATTTGGCGTTAAAAATGTAATTGTCTTGGCTTTATTTCTACTGTTTTTAACAGTACTGGCAATAAGTAGCCCATCTATTGCCTACGTTCCTGCTATTGTGGCAGTAACTTTATGGGGATTTTTAATAGGAATTTTAGAGGTTGCTAACAACATCTATGGTACTTTCTTTGAAGATCTGACAAAGCAACATCTACTCTCAGGATTTCAGGCTTATTCAACAATAGGTTGCATCTTTTCAGCAATTATTTATCCAGTACTTTTGCCTTTTAATCTTTCTCCTTTTAGAGTTTCAATTTTAATAACTGTCCCTTGCCTCTTACTTATTCTCTTCTGCCATAAATATCTTATAAACACGCATGGGCAGAGATCGGATGACAAATCTAAGAGTACCATTTCAACAGATAACACTGTTGTCTGTTTTCAAGAGAACTTTACAAAATTTCATATTGTAATGGCTGGTATTGCTTGCTTATTGATGTTCTTATGTGAAGGTATGATCTATGATTGGAGTGGCGTCTATCTTAATGCTAAGTGCAATGTAAGCTTAGAGATTGCAGCTATAGGTTATGCTATCTTCCAGTTAGCTGTTGCCATCATGAGATTATTAGGAGACAGACTAGTATCAAAAATCGGCGGTATAAAACTTCTTTGTACAGGAAGCATCGTAGCTTTTATAACACTGCAATTTATCGCCTTTCATCATGAAGCTATTGTTGTAATTACCTCATTTGCAATTGCAGGTCTTGCCTTAGGCAATGTGGTTCCTGTTATTATCTCGACGGTAGCTAAAAACTGCGGCAAGAATAAATCTGTAGCAATCTCAACTGTGGGCACTATAGGTTACTCAGGAGTTCTTATAGGTCCTGCTCTTTTAGGTCTATTAGCAGACAGATTTGGACTTGAAATGATCTTCTCATTTGTGGGTGTATTAACTTTAGTGATGTGTGCGCTATGTTGGTATATTCTAAGTGCGAATAGTAAACGAATGGTTACAGATAATTAATTATCTTTCATATTGAATTACTGGCATAAAATGCCAATGATTTTTCTTATGTAAAAAGTTCATAGATTAAACTCTCATCATTGTTTTTTTTATACTTTGAACAATAATGAAGTTAGTATTCTTGAACAATTTTCTTAATGATAAATTTATGTTTGTAAACACAGATAAGTCTAGTTTTACACTTTAACTTGAGTCTAGCTTAAAGGCTATCAATACCTGTTCGTTACTATTTCATTCAGGTCTAAGAGCTTTTTTAATCACTTAGATGAGTGTGTTTTATCATCAAAAGATTTGAGTATCAGTCTTTTTCTTCTCTTTGTATGGGAAGGTCTGTTCGTACCTCTCAAAAGTATCTGGTTCTTTATCTGCTACGAAATACTCATCAGGAGCTTGGTATGTACATGAAGATGCATTCAAGTAATTTTTATCAAATTCCTTTATCAAAAAGTAGGGAACGATCTTATCGTTGGTCTCTGCAAAGGCATATCTTACATTTCTTGATGAGGCTAGCGAAAATCCAAATTTCTTGTAGTAGTCTATCGAACCACATGCTAATAGCACCTTTACGCCTTGCCCTTCTGCCTTATTAAGAGCTACATTTAAAAGATACTTTCCATAACCTTGCTTTTGGTATTTTGGATGGATTGAGAAAGGCCCAAAGGTATGAACCTCTCTGTAACTGCCATCTTCGAGTTTTACCTTGGCTTTTGCGAACATCACATGACCAATGATATTGCCATCAAGTTCTAAGACTAAAGACAGATCTTTTATGAAGTTGTTTGAGTCTCGGAATTTATGTAAAACGTAATGCTCTTTGCAACCAGGTAAATAAACATTGAAAAAGGCTTCTCGTGTAAGCTCTTCTACTACTCTGTAATCTTCTTTACTCTCAACTCTTACTTGTAACATCATAATTACCTATAAACAAATGAAGAAAGATAATTATCTTGGATCGCTAAAATTTCTAGATTTTGCATTGCGACATTAACCTATCTAGGTAAGTGATCTTTTGATATCCAGCGTTACAGTTACAAGAGCTCTTTCAAATTGCTGTTTGACATCTTCCTTGTTGGAAGCCAAATCATATAAAGAGTAATACATAAACAGCACTGAATAGAACCTTGAGGCCTCTGCATAAGGTTCTTTTATCTTTAAAGATTTAAAGATGTCACTTACATATGACACAGGTCCTGATGATAAATATTGAGCATAAAGATCTCTCATTTTCTCTGATTTATATTGCTCTATAGTCAATATTTTTCTAAAGGATGAAGCAAAGTCATCTTCAGTCCAATACCTGAACATCTCTAAAGAGAATCTAAACACATTCTCTAAAGAGACCTTTTGATAAGCATTAGGAGTTTTATCTAGACTCTGTGCAGGGACATTATTCACATCAGACTTTTCTTTATCGTTTTGTTCCATCTTTGACAAGATAGCATCAAAGATAGCTTGTTTACTTTCAAAGTGTCTGTATAGAGCTCCTTTTGTAATCGATAGAGCATCTGCAATCTGACTTGTAGATACCGCATCAAAGCCACTTTGAGCGAATAAATGTAAAGCTATTTTTAGGATTTTGTCTTTTGTTGATGTCATAGTAGTCTTAATACAATCTTGTAACCGAACGTTTACTAATATTAGTAAACTTTTGTTTACATTGTCAAGTAAAAAAAAGATCTGGCATGAAACCAGATCAAAAAAAACAAAAATAACTACAGAGAATAAAATGTTAATTCTTAAGCTATCTACCTTCTCATAAGGAGATCAAATTCATCTTGCTCAATTAGACCTTTATCTAACAAGTCCTTTAATCTTTTTACTTTAGGATCATTAAGATCTATGGGATCATCATCTACAGAATGTGCTTTAGCAGGTTCATAGCTTTCTGTTTGAGCGTCAGTTGTGTCACCTTGTAAGGATTCTGTTGAAGGTTCAGCAGTCTTTCTGTCTATGGCTTTACTTACAGTTGAGGCCAGATCTTGAGTTTTATCCACAAGATCTTTTGCAAAGCGAGCAATACCGTCACTGTCTAAAACGCTGTTTAACTGATGATCTAGGCTCTCTTGAGCTGCCAGTTTTTCTAAATCAGGATCGATGCCACAAGCAAGATCAGGATCTACATAAACAATTGGTGTTCCATAGTACATACCTACCACATCTTCTACATGCTCTACATTCCATGCAGGCTTATCTTTAAAGTACCTTGCATACATAAACATAAAGCGCATGGTCTTTACTTTTGAGACATTCCAGCTATCAAGATTCTGACTGAAAGCTGCAGCGTCATAGAACATTGACGACATATTCTCAACAGAGGATACATCCCATTTATCTAAAGGTTGATTGAAGGAAGAGGCAAACTGGAACATACCGCGCATGTTCTTTACTTTAGAGACATTCCATGAATTTAATGGCTCGTTAAAATTCTTTGCGTAACAGAACATATAGCTCATATCAGTTACGTTAGATACATCCCAGGTTTCGATGCCATCAAAGAAGAATCTTGCCTGATCTCCTCCCCTTAAGGTTGGTTCAAACAAATGACTCATGTCGGTGATTTTAGAAGTATCAATATCAGCTAATTCGATTTCCTCATTTAAAATGAGTTTTCTCAGATCTTGCTTAGTTTTTGGACGATATTTCTTTCTCATAGTTGGCTCTTATGTTGTCTTGCTTTTATTATTTTTAACACATCACTTTAAAATCAGTTTATTACTGAATATCTACAATAGAATACGATTTATATGCCTTTTCTATAAAGAAAATATAGCTAAAAAATTAAAGAAAAAACATGCTAATAATCGCATTTCGTAAATTTTTACGAAATTTACGTAAATTAACGATAATTGCAAATTATTGCAAAAAAATTTGCATTCTAGGTATTTGAAATATCTAAAAATTAGTAAATATGTAAGCTATATCAAACATTCTCTTAATTAATATATGTAGAATTATTTTCAATATTTCTATTAATACAACTACAGCAATCTTATCGGGGTTACCCATGTTTTCCAGACTGATTTCATATCTGTCTATAGCTTTATGCTCTTTTTATCTTACAGCTTGTTCAGGTCCAGAGACCGCTCAAGATGTATCTGTTGCATTTGTAAAATCTGCGTATTCTGCAGATGTAAAGAAAACTTTAGATTGCATCGATTTTTCTTCAGCTGATAAAGAGGATATCGAAGATCTTGAATCTAAGAAACTTGTTGAAGGAAAGTTATCTCAAGTACTTCCTGAGAAACAGAAAGAAATTGAGAAAGAAGCTGGTGGCATTAAGAAAATTCAGGCTGTTGAAGCAGTATTTAATAAAGATATGACTCAAGCTGAAATTAAGGTTGAGGTAGTATTCAACGGCAGATTAAAAGGAAAGACTTCTACTATTGAGCCTGTACGCCTAGTTAAGACCAAGCAGGGCTGGAAAGTACAAATAAAGTAACGATTAGCAAATTTGGAGATAAAAATAATGACAGACTTTAAATCACTTTTAGCAATTATCGCTTGTTCTATTATGTTGTTTGCTTGTGGCGGTGCTAAGGCTCCTGAGGATGTAGCTACAGAATTTATCACTAACATCTATAACGCTAAGACTGATGATGCAGTTGCAATGCTTTATCTTGATGAAGAAAAAGAAGCTGATGAAAAAGACATGATGACTAAAAAGTTCAATGGCATGTTACCTCAGCAAAAGAAAGTTATTGATGAGCAGGCTGGCGGTGTAAAGGATATTAAAGCGGCTGAAGCTAAACTAAATGATAAGAAAGATAAAGCTACAGTTGAGGTTACTGTAACCTTTAATAAAGAGTTCAATGGCAAGTCTTCAAAAGTTGAGACCGTTAACTTAAAGAAAGTAAAAGATAACTGGAAGGTATCAATCCTTTAAATTTAGATCTTCAAATTTAGGTTATTTTCTTGAAGTTATCTAAAAAGATAGGCATAAGCGCAGTTATCCTAATAATTGCGCTTTTGTTTTCTTTTCTCCTGCTCTCCACTACCATCTTCAAAGACTATGACTTTGTAAGACGTTACCCTGTTTTTAATCTCAAAAATATAAATAAAGTAAAAGCAAATAACTTTGATATTAATGCTGTTAAAGACAAAGTAAAGTTAGGAGATCTGGTCCTACGTGAAGGTACAGCCACAGACAGCAACGTCATTATGATGTTAAGCGCATCTGACTACTCTCATATTGGCATTATAACAGCAGTTCTACCTGAGATTATTGTCACTCACGCCACCACAGATGATGATCCAGAGCATGCAGACCAGGTCATCAAAACTCCTCTTTATGAATTCTGGAATTCAAAGAATGCTGATGCCGGTATGCTGTTAAGACTTAACTTTATAAATGAGGATAATGTAAAAACAGTAATAGACAGTGTTAACAGTAAGTTAGGTCAGAGTTTTATCTTAACTTATAAAGGAAACAGTCAGGAACGCCCTATGTATTGCTCTATCTTAATTTACAGTGCGTTAAAAGAAGTGAATCAGGAGTTCTCTTTAAAATGGCAGTTTGTGGATATTCCTTTAGTTAGAGGAGATTACCTGTTTCCACAAGCTTTTATTGAAAGTAAAGACAGTAAGGTAATCTACAGTTTCTCTAAAAAAGAGTCCTCAAGATAGTATCTTGAGAACTGCTTTCACACAGTATAAAAGCTACACTGTTTAGTAGTTTTTAGTAATTACTTACTGATTTTATCAATTAACTCTAACTCTTCAGCACTAAAGTTAAGATTCTCTAATGCCTTGATGTTGTCTAGAATTTGTTCAGCCTTTGAAGCACCGATTAACACACTGGTTACAACATCCTGAGCTAATAACCAGGATAGAGACATCTCAGCTAAAGTCTGACCTCTTTGTAATGCAAGATCATTTAATTTTCTAATCTTGGCAATTACAGTTTCATTGAGATCGCTTTCTTTTAAGAAACGGCCGTCTGTTTTTACTCTACTATCCTCAGGAATACCATTTAAGTAACGAGATGTTAATCTACCCTGAGCTAGTGGGCTGAAGGTAATTAAACCTTTTTGAGTTTCTTTCACAGCTTCTTTTAAGCCATTATTCTCAATGTCTCTTTCAAAGATAGAGTAGCGATTCTGATTGATTACAAAAGGAACGTGTAGTTCTTCTAAAATGGCGCAGGCTTGTTTTAGTTTCTCGCCATTGTAGTTTGATAAACCGACATATAAAGCTTTACCACTAGATACAGCAGTAGCTAGTGCGCCCATTGTCTCTTCTAGAGGAGTTTCAGGATCCATTCTGTGGTGATAAAAGATATCCACATACTCAAGTCCCATTCTCTTTAAACTCTGGTCCAGACTGGAAAGAAGATATTTTCTGCTTCCCCAGTTTCCATAAGGGCCTTCCCACATATCGTATCCAGCCTTGGTGCTGATTATCAGCTCATCCCTGTACGCACCCAGATCCTCTCTGAGTATCTTTCCAAAGTTCTCCTCTGCACTTCCGTACACTGGTCCATAGTTGTTCGCTATATCAAAATGTGTTATTCCGTTGTCAAATGCGGTAAAGCACATCTTCTTCATATTCTCATAATCGTCATTTGTTCCAAAGTTGTGCCAGAGTCCAAGTGCCAGAGGCGGCATCATGAGACCGCTGTCTCCGCAGTGTCTGTAAAATCCTGTACCTTCAACATTCTTATATCTATCTGCTGCTGCCTTATAATCTCCCATATCGATACCTTTCTTAAAAATATTTTGCCAAATATCCGCTCCCTGATCACATAAAATCCGGGAGTTACGCAAAA
>OQVR01001233.1_pt1 | contig 11103 bp, 9 predicted proteins | sample 1691521 | NCBI WGS metagenome assembly OQVR01 (sample SAMN03418256, study PRJEB22391) | human gut metagenome | biome: human-gut; feature: organic feature; material: feces | host: Homo sapiens | place: Tanzania | collected 2013-01
CAAGGCCGCTGAGGCTCCGGCCGCCGAGGCAAAAGCAGAAGAGAAGGCAGAGTAGTTCAGACTTATTCCTTGACAATAGGAGGGGAGATAATTTATCTCCCCTCTTTTTTGTTTTATAGCCTCTTTGGCTTACTTTTGCTTAGGCGAGAGTGCGCCGTATGTTCCGGCGCAGTTCTTGAGCGTCATGTTTTTGCATGAGCGCGTATGACCAAACACCCATATTCCGGATTATCTATATCTAATGGCCCTTGATATCAAGAAATTGTTTCAGCTCGCGCTGACTGCTGTCTGCTTCTGCATTCTGCCGTCATGCGGAGGTGGTGACGATGCGGGAGACGTTGTGGTTGTCTCCGTTGGGGACGTTGAGCTGACTCGCACTCAACTTATGTCTGCTTTGCCGGTTATGGCTTCGCCCACAGACAGTGCGGTGTTTGCCGACGAGTACATCAGAGGGTGGGTATACAGGCAGGTGTTGCTTCAGAAAGCAACACTTTATCTGTCTAACGAGACGGAGGAGATAGACGAGGCCGTGGATGAGTATCGCTCTTCTCTCATCATAGAGATGTACCAAAATAAACTGGTGGAGCAGAAGTTCAAGCCAGACATAACTAATGACGACATTCATGCCTACTACGAGGAGATGAAGCAAAACTTCGTCTTGACCGACCCTCTTATTAAAGGCTGTTTCGCCATCATTCCGTCAAGCACGCCAGACATTAAGGGCTTCGTCAAGACGCTCACTCGCTTTGATGAGGAGTCGTCGTTGGAAGTGGAGGAATACATGTTTCACAACGCGACCAAATATAAGAGCTCATTCGACGCTTGGATCTCTATGGCTGCCGGGAAACTCCAATTTCCTCTTGCTCACCAAGATGTTTGTTATGTCTTTCCGGACGAACTCCTCTGGGGCAACCGCTCCAGCAGGGAGCGCGTGCGTCACTTTGAGAATATACACGTTGCCACCCTCTTCAACCTTCAGCGCCGGCACCTGTGTCAGAGACCGCACATCATCGGGCAGCGAGCCAGCTGGGAAGAAGTTGCGGACGGCAGCCATGGTGCTGAAACTGCATTTCAACATGGTTGTAACACGGCTGAAACAACCATGTCGTAACTTTGCGCAAAATTCTAAAACGCTTATGACAAAGCAATTTCTCATCTTTACGCTATGCACGGCGGTATGTGGCATGGCTGCCACCGCAGAAGCCGTGGCTCAGGACAACCAGGAAAAAAGTATGAAGATTGGCGGTACTCTGCGCTCCAAGGATGAATATCAGACCTGCGAGGGAGAGGGCCGTTTCCAGGTGCGCACGGCACGTGTAAATGTGTCGGGCACGCTCTCGCCGGTGGTGTCGTACAAGGCGGAGATAGACCTCTGCGACGAGGGCAAAATCAAAATGCTTGACGCCTATACCACCATCACTCCCTCAGACCGGTGGGCACTGACGATAGGCCAGATGCGCGTGCCGTTCACGATAGACGCCCATCGCTCGCCCCACCAGCAGTACTTCGCCAACAGGTCGTTTATCGCCAAGCAGGTGGGCAACATCCGCGATGTGGGTGCCAAGGCTGGCTACAACTTCAGGATGGGCTTCCCAGTCGTCATCGAGGCAGGTCTGTACAACGGCTCGGGACTTACCGACCAGAAAGACTACTGGACCAAGGGCATCAACTTCTCTGCCAAGATGCAGGCGATGCTTCCCGTGGGGCTCAACGTGGTGCTGAGCGCACAGAAAATCAAACCCGAGGCGACGGGCATCATGATGTATGACGCCGGACTCAACTTCCACCGCCGTGGATGGGTGGTGGAGGCCGAATATCTCTACAAGCACTATGACGACGGGGCCTTCAAGCCGGTACACGCCGTAGATGCGTTCGTCAACTACGACATCGCGATGAAGAAAGGATGTTTTACCAAGATTTCGCCGCTGCTGCGCTATGACTACATGACCGACCACAGCGACGGACATCGGTATCTTGACGGCAAAGAGGACAAGGGCGGCAGCCTGATCGTCAACGACTACCGCCGCAGCCGTGTCACGGGTGGTGTGACGCTGAGCCTCGACAAGCCCTTCGTCAGCGACATCCGCATCAACTATGAGAAGTATTTCTACGCCACAGGCGCCATCGCCAAACCTTCCGAGCGCGACAAGATAGTCATCGAGGTGGTCACCCACTTCTAACGGCTGGAGCCTGGGGCTGATGGATAGCGCGGGGTGTCAATGGTCGCTCATGCGGGCCATACGCTCCTCGAGCGCCTCACGCAGGTTGTCGGTCGTGGCGAGCCCCAGCTTGCGGCGGATGTGGGCTCGCTGGGTGTTGACATTGCTCTCGGTCTTGCCGAGGAGACTGCAGATGTCGCCCAACTTCTTGCCGCGCAGGATGAGCTGGCAAATGGATTTCTCGGAGGTGGTAAGCTCGGGGAAGATTGCGTCGATGCGCGACTTCTCGGTATCACTTATGCGCATGAACTCAGCCACATTGGCAAGGAGGTTCTTCTGCGAAGTCTCGCCCAGGATGTCGAGCAGATTGCGGGTATGCTCGGCGCCATAGCGGTCTGACGCCAGTCGCACATAGGCCTTAATCTGCTTCTTGTTCAGGCGCAGTATCTGCATCAGTTCGGCTTCGTCGCGGCGCAGTTCGGTGTTCTCAACCTGGAGGCGACGGGCGTTTTTGGCGATATGGAAGCCTAGAAAACTGAAGAACACCAGCACCACAAAGAGCATGAAGTAATAGTCGATGAGCGTGGAGTTGTTGGTCGCAATGATGCACACGGTGTAGGTCACAAACATGATAGCGGTATTGACCTGGGTGATGCGGGTGAGATAGGTGGAGAGCCCCACGATGGTATTGCCCGAGAGCAACAGCATGTTGATGATGATGACCATATACTTGTGGTCCACCATCGGCTCGAAGGCGCAGTAGAGCGTATCGGCCGTCAGCGAGAGTTGGGTGGCAACGGTCATCAGCGACAGGGTGGTGACTATCTTTATCCTGCACCATAGATAGGCTGCCATCACCACACTCGCCGTGACGAGCAGCAGCAAATTGCTCACGCTGAAGAAATGATGGAAGGCGCCCGAGATGCCCAGGATGTTGGACGAGAGCAGCAGGACGAGGGCAATGTAATAGACTGAGAGGATAACCAGGCGGTGGTGACCGATATAGGAAGGCTCGCGTCGGTGCATAAGCCCGCTGATGCCGCTACGGATAGTGGCAGACTCTCGGTCGTCGGTTGAGAAGGTTTTCATTGTGACTGCGATTGATTTTTGCGTCCCCAAAATTAATTATTTTTACGGACATTGCCTGTTTTTAAGGTACTTTTTTTGACCTCAACTATCATTTTGACCAATTTTAAGGGTATTATGGTTTTCTTTTTAACCATCGTTTGATTAATTTTGCAGCACTCCAAGACATCAGACATACAGAACAAACCAATATAAACGACCATAAAAAACTTGAAACATTTGAGAATTGCACAGACTACTCGCTTGGCTCGCGCCGTACACTTCATATAATTTGCTTTCACTTCATGACCGGCGACGATGAGCCAAGCGAGGGAGACAGACGAACGCTCTCCCACCCCTGTTTTAGACTTTGTCATCATGGCAGCCACCTCGCTCGGGGCGAAGATGACCGCTGTCGGCCTGCAGAATAACTTATCATACAGCAAGTCGGACACAAAAAATAGGGAATTTTATTTTGTATTTCTCTCAGCTTGCACTACCTTTGCAATAAAAATAACGAGGTTTTGAAGAAGACAAGTAGTGACATATTGAAGATACTGTTCTCGCTCATCTTGGGCGGGGCCATACTTTACTGGATGTACCGCGGCTTCGACTTTGCCCAGTTGGGCGATGTGATGCTGCATCAGATGGACTGGACATGGATGCTGCTGTCGCTACCCTTTGGCATACTGGCACAGGCATTCCGTGGCTGGCGATGGAAGCTGGCTCTCGACCCCTTGGGCGAGCATCCGCGCAACTCCACGAGCGTCAACTCGGTCTTCCTGTCCTATGCGCTGAGCCTGCTTATACCCCGCATCGGCGAGTTTACCCGCTGCGGCGTGCTGAAGCGCTACGACGGCGTGTCGTTTGCCAAAGCCTTGGGCACGGTGCTGACCGAGCGCGTCATCGACACGCTCTTTATCGGTCTGCTGATACTCGCCACTTTTCTCTATCAGTTCCCCATCTTCCATACCTTCTTCAACCAGACCGGCACAAGGCTCGACACCATGCTCTGCCAGTTCTCGACCACGGGCTACATCGTCACCGCCATCTGCGGCGTGGTGGCGATAATCTCCACGTTGGCCCTGCTGCGTCAGTATACTATATATAATAAGGTGAAGAATACCATCAGCGACATGTGGGCAGGCATCACGTCGCTGCGCATGATGGACCGCCGCGTGCTCTTCATCGTCTACACGCTGGCGATATGGGGCTGCTACTTCCTGCATTACTACCTGACGTTCTTCTGCTTCGACGCCACCTCACACCTGGGCATTTCGTGTGCGCTGGTGACCTTCGTGGTCGGCTCGGTGGCAGTAATCGTGCCCACGCCCAACGGCGCCGGCCCCTGGCATTTCGCCGTCAAGACCATGCTCATCCTCTATGGCGTAACCGATACCGACGCGCTCTACTTCGTGCTCATCGTCCACTCGGTGCAGACCCTGCTCGTCGTGCTGATAGGAGTTTACGCCTGGATAGCGCTGATGTTTACCCGGCGACGTATCATTGTACAATCAACTTAACACTAAAATATCATGAGTGAGATTAAGAATTTGACACCCGAGTGCGTTTGGAAGCATTTCGACGCACTCACCAAGGTTCCCCGTCCATCTGGTCATCTGGAACGAGTACAGCAGTTTCTCCTGGACTTCGCCGCACATGCCGGAGTTGAAGCCTTCAAGGACAAAGGCAACAACATCGTCATGCGCAAGCCCGCTACGCCAGGAATGGAGACACGCAAGACAGTAGTGTTGCAGGCCCACATGGACATGGTGCCCCAGAAGGCACCCGACAGCCAGCACTGCTTTGAGACCGACCCCATTGAGACCTATATAGACGGCGACTGGATTAAGGCCAAAGGCACCACGCTGGGCGCAGACAACGGTCTGGGCATCGCAGCCATCATGGCTGTAATGGAAGCCAAAGACCTGAAGCACGGCCCCATCGAGGCGCTCATCACCGCCGACGAAGAGACGGGCATGTTTGGCGCCAACGACCTGGAAGAGGGCATCCTCAACGCCGATATCCTGCTTAACCTCGACTCTGAAGCCTGGGGCAAGTTCGTCATCGGCTCGGCTGGCGGCGTAGACATCGACGCTTCTCTCGCCTACAAGGAGGTGGAGACCGACCCCGAAGACGTGGCGGTAAAGATTACCCTCAAGGGTCTGCGTGGCGGACACTCCGGACTGGAGATTCACGAGGGCCGCGCCAATGCCAACAAGTTGATGGTGCGCCTGGTACGTGAAGCCATCGAGGAATGTGAAGCACGCCTGGCAACATGGCATGGCGGCAACATGCGCAACGCCATCCCCTTCAAGGCCGAGACCGTGCTCACCCTCCCCAAGGAGAACGTAGAGGCACTCAAGGAACTGGTAGCCGAGTGGAAGGCTGACTTCGAAGACGAGTACAAGACCATCGAAAACAATATCGAGCTCTACACCGAGGATGTAGAGACACCCAAGACCGAGGTACCTGTAGAAATCCAGGACAACCTGATAGATGTCATCTACGCCTGCCACGACGGCGTGGTGCGCATGATACCCGTCTACCCCACCGTGGTAGAGACCTCGAGCAACCTGGCCATCATCGACATCGAGGGAGGCAAGGCTTCGTTCAAGATTCTGGTTCGCAGCTCGCGCGAGGACATGAAGGAGTATACCGTCAACATGCTGCAGAGTTGCTTCAACATGGCCGGCATCAAGGTAGAGACCAGCGGCGACTACGGCGGCTGGGACCCCAACCCCGACAGCGAAATCCTGAACCTGCTGCGCAAGATTTACAAGGAACAGAACGGCAAGGATGCACTGGTACAGGTAGACCACGCAGGTCTGGAGTGCTCTGTCATCCTGGGCAAATATCCCAATATGGACGTTGTGAGCCTTGGCCCAACCCTCTGCTCACCCCATACTACCGGTGAGCGCTGCCAGATATCAACCATGCTTCCTTTCTGGAAGCTGCTGACAGCAACTCTGGAGCAGATAGCCGAGAAATAACGAGCCCCAACAGGCATACAACCACTGAAGTGTGGCAGGAGCAGACCGTTCCTGTCACACTTTTTTTGATGGCGACAGTGAAAAAAATCGAGAAACGCCGTTCCATTACGGAGAATTTTAGTACTTTTGCAGACAACAAATCAATTATTAACATTATATGGACGATTATCACGCGGAAAATTCTAATCTGTAAGCCGGAGTAAGCTTCATGTGCCTATGCTCCGACCCATTACCCATTTATTAACACGGAGACGAACGACATGAAGACATTTTGGAATATAGACAAGAATCTGACTGCCATCAAGGAGTGGCAGCCCAACTGCTGGATACAAGTAACCTGTCCCACCGATGAAGACCAGCAAGAGCTGGAACAGCGGTTTAATATCCCCGATTATTTCCTTTCCGACATCAGCGATACCGACGAGCGTGCCCGCTATGAGTACGACGACGGATGGATGCTCATTATCCTGCGTATTCCCTATGTCAAGGAGGTGCGCTCACGCACTCCCTACACCACCGTGCCACTGGGTATCATCCACAAGCGCGATGTGACCATCACCGTGTGCTATTACGAGACCAACATGATGATTGACTTTGTCTCCTACCAGCAGAAGCGCGGTCAGGGTTTCACCGACTATGTCGACCTTATCTTCCGCCTCTTCCTCTCCAGTGCCGTCTGGTATCTGAAGCGGCTTAAGCAGATAAGTCTGCTCATTGAGAAGGCCAAGCACAACCTGGACCATGGCGTCAACAATGAAAGCCTCATCGGCCTGTCGCGTCTCCAGGACTCACTTACATACTTCATCACATCCATCCGAGGCAACGAGACGCTGCTGTCCAAGCTGAAATTCAAGCTGCAGGTCGACGAGCTCGACGCCGACCTCATCGAAGATGTCAACATCGAGATGTCGCAGGCACGCGAGACCACCAACATCTACTCCGACATCCTCGAGTCGACGATGGACACCTATTCGAGCATCATCAACAACAACATGAACACCACCATGCGTACGCTGACCTCCATCAGTATCGTCATGATGTTGCCCACGCTGATATCTTCACTCTTCGGAATGAACCTCATCAACGGTATGGAAGACTACCCCTATGGCTTCATCATCGCCATCATCATTTCCATACTCGTTTCGGGCTTCACGTGGTGGATATTGCGCTTCAAACGACTATTATAACCCCAAAACGATAAGAAATATTAATATTTGTTAGGTCATTAGGAACTTTTTCATTAAGTTTGCATCCTACATAATAACAAATATAGTGGAAACCGATAATCATAAACTAAACAGTGATATGATGGACTCTCAAGACAACGTCCTGAAACAGGACATTACTGAAGAAGCAGTGGCAGCCCAGCCTGCCAACGTAGACAACGACACCGTGGCCGAAGCCGGCAATGCCCCCGCGACAACGGCAGTGGACAGCGAGCCCGATACCGAGGCTGCACCGCTGAAGATGTATGCCTCCAAGTACGAGGTACTCGAACGTGTCAAGGAGCTGGCCCACAGCGACGAGACTCCCGCCAAGGACGAGATAGACCATCTTAAGACGGCGTTCTACAAGCTGCTCTTCGCCGAGCGCGAGGCCGACCAGAAGACATTCATCGAGAACGGTGGCGACCCCGAAGCCTACGTGATGAAGACCGACGACAGCGAGGAGCAGTTCAAGGCCGAGATGGGACTCATCAAAGAGAAGAGAGCCAAGGCTTTCCAGCAACAGGAAGAGGAAAAGAAGGCAAATCTGCAGCGCAAGCAGCAGATTATAGAAAAGATAAAGATGATGTCTACATCACCCGAAGAGGCCAATAAGTCTTACAATGACTTCAAGGCGCTCCAGCAGGAATGGAAAGACATCAAGGCAGTGCCCGCCGAGAAGGCCAACGAGCTGTGGCGCAACTACCAGCTCTATGTCGAGCAGTATTATGACCTGCTCAACCTCAACCGCGAGCTGCGCGAGTATGATTTCAAGAAGAACCTGGAGCAGAAGACACTGCTCTGCGAAGCTGCAGAGAAGCTCGCCGACGAGCCCGATGCCGTCAGCGCTTTCCACCAGTTGCAGGAGCTCCACCAGCAGTATCGCGAGATAGGCCCCGTGGCCAAGGAGCTGCGCGAGCAGATTTGGGCACGCTTCAAGGCTGCCTCTACCGTCATCAACAAGCGCCACCAGCAGCACTTCGAAGAGCTGCGCGCCAAGGAAGAGGAAAACCTGGTACGCAAGACCGCACTCTGCGAGAAGGTGGAAGCCATCGCCAAGGAGGAAAACAAGAACGCCACCGACTGGGAGAACCACACCAAGCAGATTATAGACATCCAGACCGAATGGAAGACCATCGGCTTTGCTCCGCAGAAGATGAATGTCAAGATATTCGACCGCTTCCGCGCTGCCTGCGATGACTTCTTCGGCCGCAAGGCTGAGTTTTTCAAGACTCTGAAGGAGAAATTCGCCGAGAACACCAAGAAGAAGAAGGAGATGGTAGAACAGGCCAAGGCCCTCATGGACTCTACCGACTGGAAAGCCACCTCCGACAAGCTCATCAAGCTGCAGAAGGAGTGGAAGACCATCGGCATGGTGCCCAAGAAGGTGGGCGACCAGCTCTGGGCCGAGTTTGTAGCCGCATGCAACAAGTTCTTTGAAGCCCGCAATGCCGCCACCGCCGGCACACGCAACGAGGAACAGCAGAACCTGGACCGCAAGAAGGAAATCATAGCCAAGCTCAAGGAACTGCTCGACAGCACCGCCGACAACGTACAGGCCACGCTCCAGCAGCTCATCGACGAATACGGCAAGATAGGCCACGTGCCCTTCAAGGAGAAAGACAAGCTCTTCAAGGAATACCACAAGGTGGTCGACGCCCTCTACAAGCAGCTCAACATCTCTGCCAGTAAGCAGCGGCTTGACAACTTCAAGTCCAGCATCAAGAGTATGGCCAAGCAGGGCGAAGATATGCTCGACAATGAGCGTGGACGACTCATGCGCAGATACGAGCAGCTCAAGTCGGAGATAACGACATACGAGAACAACTTGGGCTTCCTCAACGCCAGCAGCAAGAAGGGCAACAGCCTGATAGACGAGATGAACCGCAAGGTCAACAAGCTGAAGGACGACCTCGAACTTATCCGTCAGAAGATCAAGGCCATCGACGCCGAGAACAAGTAACCGTCAGACACGATTGACATACGACATCCCTCTGCCCCACCCCGGCAGAGGGATTTTTGTTTCCCCACGTGCCGCCATCACCGCGAAGTGACTGCGGCGCCACTCCAACCCGTCGGGGCTTGCCGCCCCAAGCGCCGTGACGCCCTCTATCCTGATTGCAGGGCGCGAAACATCTATTGCGGGGTGCGAAATCATTGTGGCAAGGTGCGAAATGACGATTTCACGACACGAAACCATCTTTAAGGGCATGGGCTGTGGTTTTATGGGCATGGGCAGTGGCTTTATGGGTATATCATTCGCGGTGGGTTCAACCGACAGCAGTTTTACGGGCATAGGCAGCGGTCTGGCGCCTGCTGCCACCTGCTTATATCCTGCCGCGGCAAAAAGAGGGGCGGTTTGCTTGTCTGCCTAAAGGGAAATAAGTAACTTTGCAACACCAATTCATACACCATTAACAGTCATGGCACGCAACAACACATGGATATACCACCTCGTGGCCTTTGCCACCGTAGCGATATGGGGCAGCACCTTCGTATCTACCAAGGTACTGATGCTCAACGGGCTCTCGCCGGCGCAGATATTCACGCTGCGCTTCCTCATCGCCTATGTGATGATGCTCGCCGTGTATCACTCACGGCTGTGGGCCGACTCGTGGCGCGACGAACTCAAGATGATGCTGCTCGGCATCAGCGGCGGTTCGCTCTACTTCCTCAGCGAAAACGAGGCGATGAACTTTACCTCGACCACCAATACCTCGCTCATCGTGTGCTCGTGTCCGCTATTTGCCACGCTGCTGGTGAGGCTGGTCTACCGTTCCACTACGCGCATCAGCATGATGCAGTTGGGCGGTTCGCTGCTCGCCTTTGCCGGCATGGTCATCGTGGTGCTCAACGGGCGCTTTGTGCTCCACCTCTCGCCCCTTGGCGACGCGCTGGCGTTTACCGCCTGTCTGAGCTGGTCGGTCTACTCGCTGCTCATGAAGTGGGTATCTGCCAAGTATGGCGCCGCCTTCATCACCCGCAAGGTCTTCTTCTACGGCGTGCTGACCATATTACCTTATTATATATTCTACCCCCCGCTCCCCACCGCCGCCGTGCTCACCAAGCCCGTGGTAGTGGGCAACCTGGCATTCCTGGGCTGTCTGGCGTCGATGATTTGCTTTCTCACCTGGAACTGGTGCATCTCCAAGCTGGGCGCGGTGAAAGCCACCAACTGGGTATACTTCAACCCCATCACCACCATGATTTTCGCCTCATGGGTGCTGGGCGAGAAGATTACTCCCTACTTCCTCGCCGGCGCCACCTGCATCCTGTTGGGCATGTTTGTCGCCGACCGCAGCACCAAGACCAACAACTGACGCCCGTTTTTTACCTTCACGACAGCCCCAATCTCCATCATCGCCAACATTTTCGGCGGCAAAGGGCCTATGATTAGGAAAAAAATACCTAATTTTGTAATTTGATAGGTTGTCTGTCAACGCGAAAGAAGCCACTACGGCGACTGCTTTCACAGAATTTCAACAAACAAGAAGTATGACTCACGCAGATACACTGAAACTCTACACACGGCGGGTGCTGCGCGCGACGGGGATAGTCGCCGCCTCGCTGCTGGCACTGCTGTTGCTCATCACCATACTGCTCTACCTGCCACCCGTACAGAACTGGGCGGTGCGCCAGGTCTCTGCCTACGCCTCCGAGGCTACGGGCATGGACATCGGC
>OQVR01001234.1_pt1 | contig 11096 bp, 5 predicted proteins | sample 1691521 | NCBI WGS metagenome assembly OQVR01 (sample SAMN03418256, study PRJEB22391) | human gut metagenome | biome: human-gut; feature: organic feature; material: feces | host: Homo sapiens | place: Tanzania | collected 2013-01
AACTTCAAGATATTGCTACTCCAAAGCAATTTTGAGTTCATCGTTATGTCGAGACCACGCACTGGCGCTGTGGGGGCATTGTATGCTGTTCCGTTCTCATCATAAGCAGACCAGTCATCAAAGAAGCAGTTCAGAATCTTTCCGGTATTGGTTATCGTATACGACAGTGTTACCGTAGTGCCTGAACGCTGGAGGCTGTTCACTGTAAGCCGTACATCAGGATTGGTACAATAACAGTCGTTGAGATTGGATGGAGTATAGTCCTTTATCGCAATACCTGGAAGCATCTTGGTTTCTATCTCTTCACCGACGGCATTGTCACGGTCGAACGAATAGCCATTGTCGGAAGAAGACTGGAAATATGCCTTGAAAGCGATCTTGTCTATATAAGTGACGTCTTCCGTTGCTCCGCAGAAATAGAAATATCCCTTTACCTTCGCTCCCGCAGGAATACGATGCGAAGCATAGGTAATATGCATTTCATAATCCGTTGACATAAGATAATCAAAGCCACAATTACCCACCAATGTTGCATTTGGATAATATTCATTACCGCCCCAAGTGGCACGAGTTGCCTTCAGGATAACATTAAGGTTGTCTGTACTCGTATTCTCCATCAAGAAGCCTACACGTACACACTGGGTGCCATAGCGCACTGCATCTGTCAGAGTAACATTTATCTTTCTTATTGCCGAACTGCTTGCAGATGAACTCTTTCTGCTTCTCGAACTTGATGAACTTGACGAACTTGACGAGCTGTTTGAGCTACTGTCATCTCCAAGCACCGCATCAGCGATGCTGCCCAAGGCTTTAAGCCACTTCTGGGCACTTACATCCTGCACGCCACCACATGTGAGCAATGCAAGAAGAACAATAATGAATTTTGCCTTCATGTTTTAAGCGATTATGTTTTTTTTTATAATCATGTTATTGTCATTTTTTCCGAACAGGTATACAAACCTTACGTTTCAAGTATTGCACACTGATACTGGTACAGACATGTTATTTATTATTATACAAAGGTAAAAACATATTTTGAAAAAACAACATTTTCTATAAAGAAAATTAAAAATAGGCATCCTGAGTATGTAACTTTAGTGTTGTAACTATGTAAAATTCTCCAGAATTTACGGGAGATTACTCCAGCACTTACGTAAGAGTACTGGAGTACTTGGCGAAGAGTACTACCCCAGTTCAGGATAACCGAGTGTCATTATACATAGACTTACGACTCGAAAACCATAGACTTACGGTATGAAAACCATGGACTTACGACTCGAAAACCATGGACTTACGACATGAAAACCATAGACTTACGACATGAAAACCATGGACTTATGACTTTAACTGATTTTACTTTACACTTTTCTTGTTGTTTTACTAAAATACTTCACTCTCTATTCAATCCCTTACTGAATAACTTTACAATGCATGAAAAGTGTTACTAAAATGCTTTACACTATCGTTTCCGGATACAAAGTAACATAAGAGTCTAAACTAATCGGGAAAATTCCAACGGCTATTCTTGTCATTCTGAATGCAGAAGCAGAAAAATGGAGAACTAACCTCGCGGCCAGTTCCCCACAAAAACCATGCTATGAAAAAAATATTAGGTATGATTTACATTTTACTTATGATTCCAATCTGTGTGCTTTCAAGGAAGGAAACGATAGAATCAATTTCCTTACCTGGCGGCACCTGTTCCTTAATCTGGTTGATAGCATCGAAGACGCTTGTCTGACCATGGAAAACAAGACGGTATGCATTGGCGATATGACCTATCACCTTATGGTCGGTGCCTGAATTTTTGAGCAATGTCTCGTTAACGCCGCCGTAACGGACAGGGTTGTCTGTAGCCACGATGAACGGAGGAACATCCTTGCTTATGCGAACACCACCTGTGACCATAGACGCACCACCAATACGTACATTGGCATTGACGATGACTCCAGAAGAGAAGATCACCGCACTATGTACTTCACAATCACCGGCAATCTTCGTTCCATAGCCAAATGTACAGTAGTCATCAACCTTCGTATCATGAGAGATATGCACGCCCTCCATAAAGAAGTTGCGGTTTCCGATACGGGTTTCGCCATCCTTAAACGTGGCACGGTTGATAACAACATTCTCACGGAAGATGTTCTCATCGCCAATGACAAGTGCTGTCTCGTCACCATTGAAGTTGAAGTCCTGGGGCTCGGCACCAAGTACAGTATTCTGATACACCTTGTTACCCTTGCCCATTCGGGTGCCCTTCATAATGCTTACGTAAGGGAAGATAACGCAATCGTCACCGATAACGACATCATCCTCGATATAAGCGAACGGATAGATTGTTACGTTCTTTCCGATCTTTGCTCCCGGAGCTATATATGCTTTTTCACTTATCATAATTTTGAATTTAATGTTTAGAGTTCAGAACAAAGGATATATCCTTATCCTTCGTTCCTCATTCTTAATTCTCCATTTAATTTCTTCCTCCACCAAGAGCGTAGTAGAGATTAACTACAGCCTGCATCTTATAGAAGTCATCTGCCACCTTGGAGAGCTGTGCGTTGAGAAGGCTCTGCTGTGCTGTGATAACCTCAAGGTAAGTGCTGCTGCCCTCGTTGAAGAGGAGCTTTGTATACTCTACATTCTTGGTCAGACTCTCCACCTGCTTCTGCTCCAGCTTGCTCTTCTCGTCGGAAGAATTATAAAGCACAAGGGCGTTGCTCACCTCGCTACCAGCCGAAAGTACGGCGTTCTGCCATGTGTTGTATGCCTGCTCCTGCTGCGCCTTTGCTACTTTCAGACCAGCAATGAGCTGTCCGTTGGCGAAGATAGGCTGCACGAGACTTCCTATTGCGCTCCAAAGCATCTTGCCCGGATTAACGATACCGCCGCCACCACTGTTGGTGTAAGCCCCTGATCCGCTGATGGTAATGCTCGGATAGAAACGGGAACGTGCCTGGTTGGTGTTGTAGAAGCACTGTGCAAGACTCATCTCTGCATAATGCACGTCCGGTCGGTTGCTCAGGAGCTGTATGCCGATGCCTGTGGAGAATTCCGAAGGCAGCGACTGGTTCTCAAGCTTGCCGCGACTGATGGTCTGTGCCGGCTGACCGAGCAGCAGGGAGAGAGAGTTCTCCATTTCACGAATCTGACGCTTCAGGTCGGCAGCCTGTGCCTGCACAGAATAGTAGTTGGACTCTGCACTCTGCACGCCGGTCTCCTTTACACGTCCCAACTCTTTCTGCAGTTTCATGATGTCCCATGTTTCCTTCGTAAGGGTTTGCATGTTGTCAACAATCTCCAACTGCTTGTCAAGCATCATCAGCGTGTAATACATGTTGGCGATGTTGGAAATCAGCTTGGTCTGCACCACGAGCTGATAGTCTTTCGTGGCGAGCAGCGACATCTGTGCGCTGCGCTTTACATTGAGCAGGTTGCCAAAGAGGTCTATGCTCCAGCTTGCCTGCACTGGCAGAGAATATGTCTTTGTAGCCTTGTTGCCGTCCCACGAAGAGATTACTCCCTGCGGAGAGAAAGTGAATGAAGGGACGAAGGCGAGTTTAGCCACCTCAAGTTGCGCCTCCACCATCTTCACGTTGAGTGCAGCGTTGAGCATATTGGTGTTGTGGGCAAGTCCCTGCTCTATGAGCGACTGCAGCTGTGGGTCAGTGAAGACACTACGCCAAGGCAGGTTGCCGAAGCTCGTGGTATCGCTGACTGCAAGCGTGTCGGCAACCGATGCAGAATCACGCACCAGTCCTTTCACGTTCACATCCGGACGCTCGTATTTGTTGTATATTCCGCAGCTGCCAAGAAGTAATCCGGCAGAAGCGAAAGCTATTATACTTTTAATCTTCATATAAGTACCTTATTTATTATATATCCACGTCTTCGGGAGTCGTTACAACGAACTCCCGAAGACTGGAAGTTACTTTTTATTTCTTTGAGCTTTTGTCTATCTGCTCCTGCAATGCTCCTGCCACGTAAGGGTTGGTGTACTGCTTGACCTCTGAGTCAACATCAGCATTGTCGCCCTCAAATTCAAGAGGCTTAACCTTCTCCTGAAGTGTCTGGAAGATGTAGAACAATGCCGGAACGACCATAATCTGGCAGAGCATACCGATAAGCATACCACCTACAGCTGCCGCACCAAGGGTCATGTTTCCGTTGTAACCTACGCCCCAAGGCATCAGAAGTGGCAACAGACCGATAATCATAGCCAACGAAGTCATGAGGATAGGACGCAGACGGGCTGACGCTCCGAGCACTGCCGACCAAGAGATAGCCATACCCGTGCGGCGACGCTCAAGGGCGAACTGTACGATAAGGATGGCATTCTTTGCCAAAAGTCCCATCAACATAATCAACGCAATCTGCATATAGATATCGTTGTTCTTTCCGAACAGGTTGGTGAAGATGAACGCACCGGCAAGACCGAACGGAATAGAGAGGATTACTGACAGCGGCAGGATGTATGACTCATACTGTGCTGAAAGAATCAGATATACGAAGGTGAGACAGAGCACGAAGATGATTGCTGTGGAGTTGCTTGACTCCTGCTCCGTACGTGTCAGACCGGAGAACTCGTATGTGTAGCCTGCCGGCAGCGTGGTCTTTGCCACTTCTGCCATGGCGTTGATGGCGTCTCCCGTAGAATAACCCTCTGATGCAGAGGCGTTCACGTTGATAGATGTGAAGAGGTTGAAACGGTCTATCTCCTGTGGACCGTATACGCGGCTCAGGTTGACATACTCATTGATAGGAGCCATCTCACCTGATGACGTGCGAACATATATATTATCAAGACTCTTCAAATCAGCACGGTCTTCAGGAGAAGACTGGATATATACACGATATAACTTACCGTATGAGTTGAAGTTACTTGCATACATACCTCCGTAGTAACCCTGCATGGTGGAAAGTACAGAACTTGGGTCGATACCGCTCTGCTTACACTTAGCCACATCAATATCTATCTTATACTGCGGATACTTGGTGTTGTATGATGTCATGGCGTTTGAAATCTCCGGACGCTTGTTCAGCTCGCCGATAAATTTCTGGGTAACGTCGTAGAACTTGTTCACATCACCACCGGTACGGTCCTGCATAGAGAAGATCATACCGTTGGTTGCAGAGAATCCCTGCACCATAGGTGGCTGGAAGGCAAGAATCTGAGCTCCCTTGATGGCTGCCGTCTGCTTGTATATCATACCGAGCACCATACCCGAACCGAGGTTGTGAACGCCGATGTACTTCAGCGGTCCCTCCAGCTTCTGGCGCTCCTCGAACGACTTCAGCTTGATGATGAACGTACCCTGGTTGGAACCCTGACCTGCAATGAAGTTGTAACCCGTAATACGCATACGGCTCTGGATTGCAGGGTTGGTGGCAAGCATACGGTCTACCTGGTCCATAACCTCGTTGGTCTTCTTCATTGAAGTTCCAGGAGGAGTGGAAACGGTACAGAATACAGTACCTGTATCTTCGTCAGGCACAAGACCTGTCTTTGTGGTTGACATGAGTACTGCCATTACTGCGATACCGACAATGACAGCACCTATTGCGATAACCGGACGCTCAACCAAGCGACGCACGCCCTTGGTATACTTAGCCTGCACCTTTCCATAGGCTGCGTTGAACGAAGCATGGAAACGGTCTACCATCGACATCTTGCGCTCTGAACCGTCTTCGTTCTTAGGCTTCAGCAACATTGCACAAAGCGCAGGAGAAAGAGTCAAGGCGTTGAGGGCTGAAATGATGATGGAGATGGCCATCGTTATACCGAACTCACGATAGAAGGCTCCTGACGTACCACCCATGAATGACACAGGGATGAACACTGATGCCATAACGAGGGTGATGGAGATGATGGCTCCCGAAATCTCATTCATTGCGTCGATAGAGGCTGTCGTTGCCGACTTGTAACCGAGGTCGAGTTTTGCATGGACAGCCTCAACTACCACGATGGCATCATCGACCACGATGGCGATGGCAAGCACGAGGGCAGCGAGCGTCAAGAGGTTCAGCGAGAAGCCGAACACATAGAGGAAGAAGAACGTACCAATCAATGACACCGGCACGGCAATCAACGGAATTAGTGTTGACCTGGTGTCCTGCAAGAAGATGTATACCACGATGAACACAAGAATGAATGCCTCAACCAAGGTCTTGACAAGGTCTTCGATAGATGCGAAGAGGAACTCTGTCACATCCTGCATAATGTCGAAGTGGATGCCCGGCGGCATTGAAGCCTCTTGCTCTTTCAGCAGTTTCTTGATGTTCGTTGCAATCTCTGTAGCATTTGAACCAGCGGTCTGGGTCACCATCATGGTAACGGATGGCTTACCGTTGTTCTGTGACTCTACAGAGTATGAGAGTGCTCCCATCTCCACGCGTGCCACATCCTTCACGCGGATTGTCTGTCCGTCCTGAGTTGACTTGATAATCATGTCGCCGAACTCCTCTGGAGTCTGCAGACGACCTCTGTAGCGGAAGGTATACTCATACTGGTTGTCGGAACATTCACCCACGGAACCTGGTGCCGCCTCGATATTCTGTTGTGCCAAGACACCTGTGAGGTCGGAAGGAATCAGTCCGTAGCTCTTCATCTTCACAGGGTCGAGCCATAGACGCATGGTGTAGTCCTTCTGCGAGAAGCACTGACACTCACCCACACCGTTCACACGCTTGATGGCAGGAACGACGTTGATGTTGGCGTAGTTGGTGAGGAACTTGTCGTCGTAGCGGTCATCATCGGCTGTAAGACCGAAGAGAATAACCGTTGACGACTGTCGCTTCATCACCTGCACACCAGCCTTTGTTACCTCGGCTGGCAGCAGTGCCGATGCCTGCGACACACGGTTCTGCACGTTCACCTGGCACATGTCCGCATCCATTCCTTGTTTGAAGAACACTGTGATTGAAGCGGATCCGGAATTGGTTGCTGATGAGGTCATGTATGTCATGCCCTCCACACCGTTGATTGACTCCTCCAGCGGAGCAAGCACGGAGTTAAGCACTGTCTGCGAGTTGGCACCCGTATAGGACGCACGCACCATGATGGTTGGAGGCGCCATGTTAGGGTACTGCTCGATTGGCAGCGATATAAGTCCGATGACACCGAGGATCACTACCAGGATAGAGATCACGGTGGAGAGCACCGGACGTTTGATAAATGTATCTAATCTCATTGTTGTAATATTTTTAGTTGACAAGTGACGGGTAAACGAGGTGGTTTGTGAATGAGTTGACGAATTGTCAGCCCCGTAAGTATCACCAGTCGGCGAGTTGAATTTATGCAAATCTCCTTGTCAACTCGTCTACTTGTCTACTTGTCTACTTGTTTACTTGTCTACTCGTCTACTCGTCTACTTGTTACTTATTTTCCAAAATCCTTCTTCAGCTTGCTCAGGTCGCTCTGGTCTGCTCCCATAGCCTCAGTCTTCTTCAGCTTCTCCTGATACTGAGCCTCTGTTATTGGAGTAATCTTCTGTCCGTCGGTAAGACCCGAGATACCGTTCATAACGATGCGGTCGCCAACTTTAAGACCTGTCTCGATGATGTAGTTCTTGCCATCATTGTTTGGATTAACTGTTACAGGTGTATACTTTACCTTACTGTCAGAACCTACTACGTATACGAAGTACTTGTCCTGAACCTGTGATACGGCATCCTGCGGGATGATGATGGCTGATGAAGCATGATGAGGAACAACGATGCTACCTGATGCACCACTCTTCAGAAGATGTTCAGGGTTAGGGAAGTCTGCACGCATCGACACAGAACCGGTTGTCGGGTCGATAACGCCACTTACTGTAGCCACACGTCCCTCATGATTATATATTGTTCCGTCTGCAAGCTGCAGCTTCACTGCCGGATAGTCCTTGATGGCAGCATGAATACCACCTACTCCCTTTGTCATTTCGAGGAGGTCTTTCTCCGTTACAGAGAAGTAAACCTGCATTGTACCGATGCTTGAAACCGTTGTCAACGGCTGCTGGCTTGAAGCGCTTACAAGAGCACCTACACGATATGGCAGGTCGCCGACAACACCGTTTGCAGGACTGGTCACGTAGCAGAAGTCGAGATTCTGCTTTGCTGTAACATAGTTTGCTTCTGCCTGTGCCACAGCAGCATAAGCAGCCTCAAGAGCATTCTTTGCCGACTGTAGCTCGTACGAACCGATTACGTTGTTCTTGAAAAGTTTCTCATTATTTGTATAAGTAAGCTTAGCCGTGTTGAGCTGAGCCTTTGCTGAGTTTACGGCAGCCCTTGCCTGACGTACAGCAGCGGCGTAAGTTACATTGTCAATGACAAAAAGCAACTGACCCTTCTTTACCGCCTGTCCTTCCTGAACACAGAGTTTTGTTATGAATCCTGAAACTTTCGGACGTATCTCTACATCCTGTACACCCTTGATGGTTGCAGGGTATGTGGTCTGAAGCTCTGTGCTCTGGCCACTGATTGTTCTGACCGCATATTCGTCATCTCCGAAATTCGGCTTACCACTCTGCTTGCTTCCGCATGACGTCACCACCATGGCAGCAGCAAAAAGCAGAATCAAAAAATTGCATTTTTTCTTCATACCTATTTATATAATTAATGTTTTATTTATACCTAATATTCTTTAAATCACATGCTTTACGTAAAAACTCAAACTCTTATTCAAGTTTTCACGATGCAAAATTAGACAATATTCCTCATACATAGATGCATGAGGAATATTTATTGTTTTGTTTTAACTTAATTTTCAAGAAATGAACAGATGCTCAAGCAACTAAAGACATTGTAAAAGAAAAATAGGACACTCGTCCACTTTTTCTTAACTCTATCTTGTATTTATCTTAGCACAGTCCCATTGACTTTGCTTTCTTCATAAGCAGCTCCATAAGTGGTTCACGCTCATTAGGCACTTTATTGTCGAGCACAGCGTTCTTCAGTGTCTGCTTCAGTGTTCCCACCTCTCTTGACGGCTTGAGATTAAACATCTCCATAATCTCATTTCCGTCAATGACAGGCTGCAGGAGTCGCTTGAAGTCCTTCTCTTTCAAGTCGGCAAGTTTCTCTCTCACCATACGGAAGTTCTCAAGAAACCTCTGCTTACGCACTTGGTTCTTGCTCGTTATATCTGCCTCACATAGGGTCATAAGGTCATCTATGTCATCACCGGCATCGTTGATAAGTCGGCGAACGGCACTGTCCGTAACCACATCGTCAGCAATGGCGATAGGCCTCATGTGCAGGTCAACCATCTTCTGAACATATTTCATCTTGGCATCCATAGGCAGTTTCATCCTACGGAAGATATCCGGCACCATCTTAGCTCCGAGATAGTTATGGTTATGGAAGGTCCATCCCACCAGTGGGTCCCAGCGTTTGCTCTTCGTCTTGCCTATGTCGTGCATCAGTGCTGCCCATCTGAGCCACAGATTGTCACTCTTCTTGCACACATTGTCAAGCACTTCCAGTGTATGATAGAAATTATTCTTATGTGCTCTTCCACTTCGTGTCTCCACGATGTCAAGCACACTAAGCTCCGGCATTATAAGTTTCAGTAGTCCGCAACGTTGCAGATCCACGAAACCTTTGCTTGGAGTAGGCGTCATCATTATCTTGTTCAGCTCTTCCTCCACACGCTCTCCGCTTATAATCTTTATGCGTTCGGCATTACGTTCAAGCGCCTCAAACGTCTCATCCTCGATATAGAAGTTGAGCTGTGTGGCAAAACGTATGCAGCGCATCATTCTCAGTGGGTCGTCAGAGAATGTTATGTCCGGGTCGAGGGGTGTACGTATAATGCCGTCTTCCATGTCGTAAACGCCATCGAACGGGTCTACGAGTTCTCCGAATCTGTCTTTGTTCAGACATACGGCAAGTGCATTGATGGTAAAGTCACGACGGTTCTGGTCGTCTTCCAGCGTACCATCTTCCACTATAGGTTTTCTTGAGCCGCGTGTGTAGCTTTCCTTTCTTGCTCCTACAAACTCCACCTCCAGGTCTTTGAATTTCACCTGTGCCGTACCGAAATTACGGAACACGGAGATGTGAGCTTTCTTACCAAGTGACTTTCTCAGTGCATCAGCGACTTCAATGCCACTGCCCACCACCACAACATCAATGTCGTTTGACGGGCGTTCAAGAAACAGGTCGCGCACGTATCCCCCCACGACGTAGCATTCTACGCCGAGCGAATCCGCTGCAGCTGATATTTTATGGAAAATTTCTTTATCAAGGATCTGTGCCAGTTCGGCATCTGAAAGTAGTCTCATATACAACTATTAAATATAAGCGGCTGCAAAGTTACTAATAATTAGCGAAGAAAAAGTGATGGGGAATGAAGAATTTGTATTTGTACATATAAATTAGCTCTGTCTGCCCATCAGCAATTCATAAAGAATGCGGATTGCCTTTTACTTTCGGGTAATCCGCATTCTTTATTCCAATGCGTTCTAACGACGTATCTATATTATTTCCTAAGCATAAGCATAGGCAAGTGGGTTAGTATGCCTCCTTATCACCTGCTATGACATTTGCTATTGTACGATACATTATATACAGGTCAAGTCCGAGCGACCAGTGTTCTATATACCAGATGTCGCCCTGCACTCTGCCTTCCATCTGCGAGAGTTCTTTTGTCTCTCCACGGAAGCCTGTCACCTGGCTCCAGCCCGTAATACCCGGCTTCACGAAATGACGTATCATGTATTTGTCTATCAGCTTTGAGTATTCCTCGGTATGCTTGAGCATGTGTGGACGTGGACCAACAAGACTCATATTGCCGATAAACACATTCCAGAACTGCGGCAACTCGTCGATGTTGGTCTTTCTCATTATGTTTCCCCACTTTGTCTTCCACTTCCTTTAAGCTGTTTGACATGAACAGATGCTCATTCATCCAATCAGGCAAACCATCCTCAAAAACATCCTCACAATCATCCTCCTGAGGATTCTCTTTTTTCATCTTCTGCTTGTAAGAGCCATCAATCAGACAAGCGATAACGTTCATCTGCTTCTCGTAGGTTTGAGCAGCCCTATTCTGGAAAAAGAGCATACTGTGAATGTCTTCATGCCCGTGGAACCAGTGATAAGCCTCGATGAAC
>OQVR01001236.1_pt1 | contig 11082 bp, 5 predicted proteins | sample 1691521 | NCBI WGS metagenome assembly OQVR01 (sample SAMN03418256, study PRJEB22391) | human gut metagenome | biome: human-gut; feature: organic feature; material: feces | host: Homo sapiens | place: Tanzania | collected 2013-01
GGCGCACTACTCAATATATACACTCAATACCCAGGGCGTTGCCCTGGGCTATGTGGTTGTTGGGCTTTCAGCCCGCATAGTATATAGGCAAGCCCTTTTGGTTAATATTGCAATAAAACACTGAACAACAAAGCAATATAAAGATGACTAATTGTTTACCGGACAGCAATAAAAAAAAGCGAATGCTTGGTCAGCCGCCAGCTGACCAAACATTCGCTTTATATTATAATGTATAGAACCTGCTTACTTAACGATCTTCTTGCCGTTAACGATGTAGAGACCCTTGCCGAGCTTCGAAACATCGTTGCCGAGATAGCGTCCGTCGATAGAGTAAACGCCATTAACAGCCGGCTGGTTGTTCATTTCAACGTTCTCTATGCCAGTAGTACCGGGATCGGTTACGAACACCTGGTCGAGGAAGTAGCGCAACTCGCCCTGGAAGGTGAGCTTCACCTTGCCGTTGCCCTTGATAGTAGTAGAGAAGTCGCCCCATGCGCCTGCAGGCATATTAAACTCGCTATTAGCGAGCGAACCGTTGCTTGCAGACACTCTGAGTGTTGTGCCACTACCGTCGTTCCATGCAGCAGCACGGAAGGTGAGTTTCGCCTCGCCGTTGAGTGTGAACTCAGGAGTTGTAACCTTTGAGTCGCTGCCACCGTTCTTTCCAACACGCAGACACTGGCTGCCACCACGCAGATACTCGCCAGACCATCCTGGCACGTCTGTTGTCAAAGTGCCAGTTGCAAAGTTTGCATCCAACTTGCTGCTCGGCTTGAACTTGTTGTCGTTGCCACCCGTACCAAGCGACTGATCGAATGTCTCGTACAGTGCGTAGCCATCAACTACGCCAGTACCGAGATTATGGTTGGTAAAGGTGAATGATGCCAATCCGCCTGTTACGTTCATCTTAGTGAGCGAGATATTCATAACCTTCGAACCAGAAGCATTCTCTGTGTTTGCAACGTCTGCAGGTTGTGTGGCGTTGGTGAGCTGACGATAGTTATCTTTTGTACCGAACACGTCACCAGCCTCCGTCGTAGAAGTCTTCTTGTTGTCGGCAGGGATGATAGTGATGCGCTCAATATCGTTGATATCCTTGTGGAAGGTGTTAGGCATGTTGTAGTCCCAAACGGTCTTGTCGTAAGTGATGTGGTTTACGAGGATGCCGCCTGCAGCGATATACTTGTCCCAACCCTTACGCTGACGGTTCTCGATGAGATAGTACTCGTCTTTGTTCTCCGGGTGGTAGAAGATATAAGCGTCGCCACCGTCTGCTGTGGTCTTAATGTCTGAGTAAGAAGCGTTCTCTGTCAGCTCTACCGGATTGATCCAGCCTGCAACCATCTTCTCGTATGCCGTGTAGCCAGCCGGGCAGTATGTGTCGCCGTTGTAGCTACCAGAGCACATGAGGTCCCATGTACCCATACCGTAGTTGCCGCCGTATTCGATATCGTAAACATCGGGGTAGCCCATACAGTGAGAGAACTCGTGGCAGATTGTGCCGATACCTGCGAGCTTGTTGCCGCCGTTCACCTCGTTAGAGCATGCGTATATAGAAACGCGCTTGTTGCCGAAGCGTGGATTCGTAGGCAGCTGCGACTTGTGCGGCCAGATTGTCTCCGCGCCGCCGCCGGTAGCTTCGCCTTCGCCAGCGTATACGACGTAAACCATCTCTACGAAGCCGTCGTCATCCCAGTCGTATGGTGAGAAGTCGAGACCGTCTGCGTAAGCCTCGCTACAGGCTCCGTTGATCATGCCCTCGGCGTTCTTGTCGTAAAGACGGTTGCCCTGAGCGTCCGTGACGTTCTCGCCATAGCTACTTACCGAACCGAGTGTGTACGGACCTACTACGTCGAAGGTGATATTGAACTGGCCGCCGCTCTGTGCGCTGAAGTAGTCGGAAACGCTACCCATGAAACCGTTCTCGCTGAAACCCTTTTCATTTGCAACGCGTGTGTAGAACGCTTTTGGGTCTGCCATTGAGAACTTCTTGTCTGAGAACTGGGCGAGGATGATAAGGCAACGCTTGTCGCCCTTGTACTCCATCTTCTTGGCGTTTGACTTAACGCGGCGCATATCGCCAGCCACGTTGCCCGCCTTTGTGCGGAGTTCTTTGTTGATCTGACGCAGCTGATCCATGTCAGCTACACGAAGTCTGTTCTGTACATCCACTGTATAGCGGTTGCCTGAAGCGTCCTGCCAGAAGCTCATGAACTCATCGCCACGCAACTCCACCTTCACCTCAGTGCCGTTCGGGAGCTGCATAGTGCGCCAAATGCCACGCTTCGCAGGGATGGCGTTAGCAACGAGTGTTGTTGCGAGAGCCAAAGCCAGTGTAAAGATTTTTCTTTTCATTCTTGTATTTGTAGATTTTCTATTTTAGATGAAACTGATGATGCAGAAGCTGTTCTTTATCATCAAACTTAAAGAAGTGCAGAAAAGGAGAGCGGTGCTTCAATGGCTGAAGCACCCTACCCTCCTTTAATTTAGTATGAATTTGGATGTAACGTTGTTACTCCTTTGTCAATACAATATCAGATATTGTTTCAATCAGCCTAAGTTGACCGCTGGCAGGATCAGTAAATAAACATGCAATAGTTGCACCTTCCTCAAACTTGATAGTCTTGAAGTCTTCCTGCACCACACCTTCAACCGGTGACTGTGAAATAGAGTTACCTTCAAGACGACCTAACTTAATATCAACAGGCTGAGAAAGACCTTGAAGTTCAAGACCTGTAATCCAGTTGTACTTCATAAAGTTAGTGAATGATACATAGCAAGTATTATTAGCACTATCGAAGTTGAACGAGAGCTGAGCCTTAGACTTTTCGAGAAGCATACCCTCAAGATAGAGAAGCTTGTTGTAGATGTATTGTGAAGGATCGTCAGCACCGGTGATAGTCACCTTCTGCCTCTGCACAGCGCCATCATAATTTTTGTATGTCATCGTCCATGTACCCTGGAGACGGTCATACGGCTCATGGTCGTTGTCGCGAATCTCTACAGTAGTGGTCTTTGCAGCTTCGTTAAGCTTGGCGTGTTCTACCTTTACGATAGTCACCTCGAATGTACGCGGATCGTTGATTTCATCATCATCAACCATCTCAAGCTCTACATAGCCCTCCGAACCAGTGATGTTGATCTTCTTGGTTGTTACGTAATAGTTAGTATTCTCAACAGCAGGATTGCTGCCAACTTCTCTTGTCTCTACAGTAAGAGTAACCATACCGTTTGTTGGACCCTCCACCTTGATAGGCAGAGAAACGACGCCAGCACTCTCTCTCGGAGAGATAGTTGCTGTACCCATGCTTACTGTTACATCAGCTGCCGAGTTCTTCTTTACATCGTCGTCAGAGCAGGCACCCAAGAAGAGAACTGCTACTAAAAGCGATAATAATTTAATGTATTTCATATTGAAACTATTCTATATTGTTTATAAATGCAAATTAATAGCCTGGGTTCTGCTGACCCTTCATCTGCGGGTTAGAGTCGATCTCATCCTTCGGGATAGGCCATGTGAAGCGGTAATCGCCAGCCTCATACTTCAGGTTCTTGCCGACACTGAACATAACATTGTTGATCTTATCGAGTTCGGGGTCGCCAATATCGAAGTTAGAGATGCGCTGGAAGCCCTCGTTTGTACGACGGAGGTCTGACCAAAGCATACCTTCACCAAGGAACTCACGCTTACGCTCTGCCAGAGTCTGCTTGATGAGCTCAGCTGCAGAGTAGGTCTTGTCCTGATAACCAGAGTAGCGCTTCTTGCAGAAGTCGTTGAGGTACTTGTTAGCCTGCGAGAGCTTGTCGCCACCAAGATGTGCACCTGCCTCAGCAGCGATGAGGTACATCTCTGAAGTGCGGAACACCTTTGTCTTGTTTATGAACTGGTTCTCCGTAGTATTGATTGAGACGTTGCCCGGATACTTGCAGAAAACGTAAGCCTTGTATGACTCACCCTCAATCAAGAAGTCATTGTACGTAGTGAACCAAGCATCGAAACGGATGTCACCCTCGTTCTCAACGAACATCATAAGAGTGCCATAGTTAGGAATGTAGTAAGGATCAGCCTCGTCTTTATTCTGGAACACGCCACCGTTTGAACCACCTTTCTCTTTGTCAGACATGAACGGCTGGAAGATAATCTCCGAGCCAGTATCGTTCTTCCACATCTTTGTGTACGCAGAGCGCAGAACGAGCTTGTACTTGTTGCTTGAGATGATAGATGTAGCCTTATCCCATGCTGTCTGCCAGTCGCCCTTCACGAGTGCTACACGTGCCTGCATCGCAGCTACAGCGTAAGAGGTGAGATAAGCTGTCTTTTCTGTCTCGTACTTCTCTGTGTACTTATCCGTATAGCCCGACTCCTCATACGCCTTGAGTGCGTCGTAAGCAGCCTGGAGGTCAGCATCGATGAGAGCGTAGGTCTCAGCGAGTGTCGCGCGGCCAGGATACTTTGTTTGATCACCCGTAGGGGCGTATGTAGTAACGAAAGGCACACCTGAAGCTGCTGCATTCGGGTCGGTCTGAGTGTACGGCTTGCTGAAGTGCTCAACGAGGTTGAAGTAGCCGAAGGCACGTGTGAACAGAGCCTCGCCCTTGTAGCGTGCGAACACCAACTTCTCCTCGTCGGTGAAGTCAGACGTTGCCGAAAGAAGGTCGGCTTTGTTGATGAGTGCGTTAGCGTTAGAAATCATAACGTAGTTGCCCGACCAGTAGCCAGTTACACTTTGGTTGGTAGGATAAATCTGGCCGTAAGAGAAATCGCTAAGGTTGTTACCGTTGCTGATAAGACCATTGAAACCGTCGAGCTGGATATCTGTGAGGTAAATGTATGAGCCAGAGGTTACAGCGCGCAAATTGGTGTAAAGCGTATTGCGGAACTTGCGCATGTCCTGAGTGCTCTGGATGGCGGTTTCCTCGTCAAGAGTGCCAACCGGCTTCAGATCCATATCGCAGGAAGAGAAAGCCATGGCTCCCAGCAGCATCATTGAAATATATAACTTTTTCATTTTATTTCCTGATTAAGTGTTAATATTAGAAAGAAATCTCAGCACCGATTACGAACTGGCGTGTGTTCGGGTAGTTGAACTGCACGAGGTTCAGATCCGGCTCCGGGTCGTAACCCTCGAACGAAGTAATGGTGAAGAGGTTGCGTGCGATACCGAATACCTTCACGCCCTTGATGTAGCGAGTAGCCTGCATCCATTTCTTCGGGAAATCGTACTGGATCGAAAGAGTCTTCATGCGAAGGAACGAAGCGTTCTGAAGCATGTGGTCGGTGAACTGCACGTCGTACTTAGCACCCGGGATGTCTGTGATCTGACCTGGTGTTGTCCAGATGTTGAGCATCTCTACGCGCTGGTTCCATGTTGTAGCCAACTGCGGGTTAGCGATGAAGTAGTCGTCGTTAATCATCATATACTTACCTGCTACCCAAGCGAAGTCGGCGATGAGCGAAACGTTCTTGTAACGGAAGTTGGTACCGAAACCGCCTGTCCAAGGAGCAAAGCGCTTCTTGCCAAGGAACACTGCGTCGCGTTCCTCGTTGAACTTCTTTGTCTTGTTGCCGTCCTTGTCGTAGTAGAGCGGAGCACCTGTCTGCGGGTCAACGCCTGCGAAGCGTACCTGATAGAACTCACCGAAAGCGTGGCCTACAGCAAGCTTCATACCTGTGTTAGAGAGGACGTACTCGTCGCGGCCCTGGAAGAGCTCTGTGATTTCGTTCTTGTTGTAGCCCACGTTAGCCTTGAAGCTCCAGTAGAAGTCCTTTGTCTTGAGAATGTCTACATCTACGTCTGCCTCGATACCGGTATTGGTCATTGATGCCACGTTACCGATACCTGCTGAGTAGCCAGTAGTCATTGAGTAAGGAATCGACATAAGCATGTCGGTTGTCTTGTTGCGGTAGAAGTCTACCGTGAAGTGAGCGCGGTCGAAGATAGAGAAGTTAAGACCTACGTTCCACTTTGCTGTCTTCTCCCATGTAAGTTTCTCGTTTTTCATCTGTGCGATGCCGATAGAACTCTCACCATTGTAGAGACCGCCATCAGTGTAGAGACCGAGGTAGTCGTATGAACCTGCACCTGAGTCGTTACCAGTTGTACCGTAGTTAACACTGAGCGAGAGGTCGTTCAACCACTCAACATCCTTCAGGAAGTCTTCCTTCTTGAGATCCCACTTAGCACCTGCCGACCAGAATGTACCCCAACGGTGGTCGGGAGCGAACTTAGAGCTACCGTCGCGACGGATAGAACCAGTCACGTAGTACTTCTCCTTATAGTTGTACTCAGCGTTAGCGAAGAGTGAGTTAGCAACTTCCTCTACCTTGGAGTCGCCGAGGTTTTTCGGTGTAACGGTTGTACCATTAGGGAGGAGGAGAAGGCGCGGGTCGGTTTGGCCCTCTGAGTAAGCACTGAGACCACGTGAACGCTCGATACGTGTCTCCTCACCGAGGAGTACGCCTACGTAGTGATCGCCAAACTGCTTGCGCCACTCTGCTGTGTGCGAGAGTGTGAACTGATAGTAGCGGCTTGTAGAAGCAGATACGCTACCCGTCGAAGCCTCAATCTTGTTGCCCATGCCGTCTACGAATGCGTCGTACGGGCTGAACGAAGCGTGGTTCATGTTTTCATAGCCGTTCATTGACTGCAATGCCTGGAATGTGAGACCCTCAAGCGGAGTGAATGTCTCGGTGAGGCTGGTATTGAGAGTGAGCTTGTTGCGATAGTAGTCGCGGTGAGAGTTGTACCACCAAGGCATGTTAGCACCTGTGTACTTAAGACCGATAGCACGGTCGCCCTTAATCATCTTGCCGTTCTCGTCGATTGTGTACTGATAAGGAGTATCGTAAGGCAATGCCTTACGTGCGAACACGAGCGGGTTGGCCCAGTAGATACCAGTTGCGCCCCATTCTGCATTCTGCGAGTAGCGCTGCACACCGAGGTTAGATGTGAAACCGATCTTGAAGAAGCGGTTCAGACGTGCGTTGATGCGAGCGTTAAGTGTGTTACGGTGCATCTTAGACATCTCGATAAGACCGTCCTGCTTGTGGTGGTTGAACGAAACGTAGTAGTTTACGGTCTGGCCACCGCCCTGCATTGTAGCGTTAACGTCGAATGTAGGAGCAGCGTCGTCAATCATCTCGTCGCGCCAGTTGGTGTTGATGTTATACTTGTCAACGAGGTTGCGAACTTCGTCTGTTACGGGCTGGCCGATGAGGTCGCGGAACTTGATGTACTGCTTAGAGTTCATCATCTCTACGCCGTCGCTTGTAGCGCTTGCGATACCATACTGTGCTCTAACGCTAAGGCCTACCTGCTCGCTGTACTTACCCTGCTTGCTGGTGAGCACGATAACGCCGTTGGCAGCACGCGCACCGTAGATAGCTGTAGAAGCAGCGTCCTTGAGCACTGTGATGCTCTCGATGTCAGCCGGGTTGAGTGTTGCGTAGAATGATGCAGAAATCGGCGCGCCATCGAGGATGAAGAGCGGCTGGCTTGATGACTGGATAGAGTTGACACCGCGCAGACGGATAGTTGCTGCAGAAGACGGGTCACCAGCTCCCGAAAGTACCGAAAGACCTGACACCTGACCTGCAAGAGCGTCGGTGAAGTTCGGAGTAACGATGCTCTCGAGCTTCTTCTTGTCGACAGAAGCAACAGAACCTACCACTGAACCCAACTTCTTGGCAGAACCGTAGCCAGTGATGACTACCTGCTCGAGTGTGTGGCTGTCCACCTGAAGCACTACGGTCATGTTCTCGCTTGCTTTAACGCGCTTAGAAACCAGACCTATTGACGAGAACTCGAGCTCAACGCCAGGCTTGCTGACTGAGAGCGAGAAGCGTCCTTCAATGTCGGTAACTGTACCGGCTGTCTGCGAACCTACCACCTTGACTGTAGCACCGATAACGGGCTCACCGTCTTCAGAGGAGGTGACAATTCCGGAAACGTGAGTTTGTGCCATTGCCATTCCTATACTTAGGAAGAGACAGGCGAAAAACATCATGATTCTTTTTTCCATATTAATTCTCTCTCTTTAAATTAATTAATTATTATAATTTGATTTTTTGTTTTCACTTTACATGTGTCGGGAGCGATCCCCGCTTTTTACCTGTATTACATTATTCTAATTTGAAAAAAAACACACACGTCGTCACGATACCTTTTATATAAAAAGCAGCCCTCGCGCTTCGAGGTGAAGAAACAACAGAATGCGTCTCAATCGCCTTAGTATCCTGCAACGTCTGGTAAATTAAATTTTAAAATTCATTTGCAAATTTAATTAATAATTGTTTCCCAACCAAATATTTTAACTCAAAAAGCGAGGTTTTATTACGTTTTTTCTGCAATTCATACCAAAACATGATAATTTTATTAATATTTATAAGTTTTTGCGAACTTAAAAAAACAAAATGACGCTAAATTTCCGTTTGCCCAAACAATATTATTATGTCAAAAGGTTTGCGTACACAATATGAAAATGACAACAGACAGATTGCCAAGTTATGATTTTTCAGACGGCTTTTTATGATATTTTGTCAGCAAAATGTTAAGGAGCAAGAACACATTTGCTCAGCAATCGGTTAGCTGTGTTTCAGGCTATCCGACCGTACTGCGGACGGAATCTGATTGAACGGCGGACGGAATCCGATCGGACGGCGGACGGAAACCGATTGGACGGCGGACGGAATCCGATCGGACGGTGGACGGTGCTTTAAGGGGGTGCTTTCAGGGGGTGCACTTGTCTCAAGTGCACCCCCTGAAAATACCCCTGAGGTTACTTCACGATCTTCTTGCCACCGACCACGTAGATGCCCTTGCCGAGCTTCGACGCATCGGTGCCGAGGTAGCGTCCGTCGATGCTGTATACGCGGTTGTCTGCGGTCTTGTTGGCTACGGTGATGCCGTTGATGCCGTCAACGATTTCCTTGAACGTATTGTCGAGAATGTTGTTGTTGTCGCCACCGCAAACGTTGAACGAGATGGAACCCTTAGAGCGCTTGATGTCGGTGATGGGGATACCGAGGTAGTAGGTGCCGTCAGAGTTCTTGTTGTAGAGCTTGGCAGCCGGCTCCGACTCGTCGGTGAAAGCGTCGTTCATCGTCACGCCCTTCACTACGTACGGGTAGAGGTCGCCCTGCAGCGAGTAGTAGTCGCTCATCTCGCGCGAGCCGTCGGCGTTTACTACTGTGCAGCACTGTATCTTCTCTTTGCTCGAGTTGACGCTGTTGTTTGTCCAGCGCGACGGCACGTAGTTGACATGCACGATGAGCAGGCCGTTGCAGCCGTAGAGTTCCTTGTCCCAACCGGTGTTCTGGCGGTTCTCCATGAGGAAGTACTCATTGGTGTTCTTGAAGTTGTACATGATGAACGGGCGTCCGTAGTCGGATACCGACTTCATATCCTTGACGGTAGCCGGAGATTCGAGCTCTATCGGCTCCACCCAACCTGCGTATATGCGCTCGAAGGCGGTGTAGTTGCACGGCACGAAGCCGTTGCCGTTGTAAGAGCCCTGGTCCATAACGTCGAAGACGGTCATGCCGTAGCCGTTCTGACCTGCTGTGTCGTACATATCGGCGAAGCCAAGGCAGTGAGAGAACTCGTGGCAGATGGTGCCGATGCCGGCAGAGATATAGTTTGAAGAGCCCTGAGCTGTGGGCTGCAGCTCGTTGGCGCAGGCGTATGTGTTCACCTTACCGGTAGGATACTTGAGCACACCGCAGGGCCAGTAGCGCAGCTGCGACTCGTGAGGCCAGATGGTGCTGGGAGAGCCGCCCGACGCCTGACCCAGACCAGCGTAGAGGAAGAACACCTGGTCGGCTTCGCCGTCGCCGTCCCAGTCGTAGTCGGCGAGGTTCACCTGATCCTGGATGCCGTCGCATGCCTCCTGAATCATCTTATATACGTTCTCGTCCTTCTGATAGTTGCTGTCGCGACCATAGTAGCCGTAGCTCTGCGACATCGTCACGGGTCCAACCACGTCGAAGTCGAGCTCGAACTGGCCGTTCGACTGTGCGAGGAAGTAGTCGCGCACGCTGCCTACGTAGCCTTCATTGGGGTCGCTGAAGTCCTTACCGTTGATGATCTGCTTGTAGTACTCGAGGTCGTGTCCGTCGGCGAACTTCTTGTTCTTGAAGTCGACGAGCACCACGAGGCCCTTCTTCACGCCCTTATATGTGATGTGGTCGCCACCGAGTCCGCGCATCTTGTCGTCGGCACCCTTCAGCGAGCTGTTCACGCGTGCGAGGCGTGCGGCGCGTCCCTGCTCGGTCTTCGCACGGCGTGCGGCAGCGGCAGGCTTCTGCGCGTCGAGGTCGAACGCCTCAAACACGGCGTCGTCGGCAGTAGCACGATAAGCGGTTCCGTCGGCGCCTTCCCACCAACTCAGGTACTCGTCACCACGCAGCTCCACCGACACCTTTGCGCCGTTGGCAAGTGTGATAACCTTCTGCAGCTTCTTAGCCGGAACGGCGTTGGCTGCGGTGCCGAATGCGAAGAGCATTGACAGCATCAAGTAAAGTTTCTTCATTTTAGATATATTGATTGTTGTTTATTGCAATATGCGGAACACTATTCGCAGCAAAATTACTCAAATTGTTGCAAAATGACGAACACAGCGGTTTATTATTTCAATATTTGCTACATTTTTAACAATAAAAGGTAGCAAGAGGCTGACATTCATTTGATTATTGCTTTCCAGCAAACGACTAAACAAAAAAGACTCCCACAGATTTCGCAGATCAGCACAGATGCTTTTGGTTTGAAAGTTCTGTGTAAATCTGCGGAATCTGTGGGAGTCATTTATCTAATTCCGTGAGTTCTGTGAATTCTGTGGGAGATTATTTTTTCTTCCCACGGAACCCACGGAATTCACAGAACCTTCAGCTCGTCTTTCCGTGAGTTCTGTGAATTCTGTGGGAGATTATTTCTCTTCCCACGGAACACACGGAATTCACAGAACCTTCAGCTCGTCTTTCCGTGAGTTCTGTGAATTCTGTGGGAGATTATTTCTCTTCCCACGGAACACACGGAATTCACAGAACCTTCAGCTCGTCTTTCCGTGAGTTCTGTGAATTCTGTG
>OQVR01001240.1_pt1 | contig 11055 bp, 9 predicted proteins | sample 1691521 | NCBI WGS metagenome assembly OQVR01 (sample SAMN03418256, study PRJEB22391) | human gut metagenome | biome: human-gut; feature: organic feature; material: feces | host: Homo sapiens | place: Tanzania | collected 2013-01
AAGGATATTTCCATTTTCCCTTAATAGTATGCCTATTTTCCCTTATGGGATTGAGCCGTTATTAAATTACTAAAAATGAAAGAATATAGACATTAATATTGTTCTACCTCGCAACTGATACTCCTTGCTCGTACGGGTCAACCCAGAATAAACTGTATAACCATAGGTGCGCTGATTGAAAAGATTAAGCGCAGTCAAACTCAATTCCATACCATTTCTGAAACCATAACTGGTGGATGCATCGGCAAGAGTAAGATTCTTGTGCTGATGATCTGCTATCTGATTGCGATAATGCTCTCCATGCAACTTGATGAACCATGACTTCAATGGCTGGAAGTTGAAAGTGAGATTCTGGGCAAGATTGGTAGAGGAAGAATCGAAACCCAAATTCTTCAATACCATCTTATCCTTATCCCAGTTCAGCTCATAGGTGAAATTGAACCAATCCACAGGACGACCACTCCACTTTGCCGACAACATATAGTTATCAGATGAATAGGCTGAAGGAGAATCGTTCTGACGCAGGAAGCCATCAAACCTCAGATAATCAAAACCTACGCTAACGAGTCCATGCATGAATCCCAATCCCTTACTTACCTTTCCACCAGCCATCAGGTTTTCAGAACTGCTGCTGTTGGAGAAATAGGAGTTGATGATATAATCACCCACAAAATCACGAGCCACCGTAAGATGACTGTCAGACCAGCTCTTGCGGATGTAGGCATTGGCAAAGATGGTAGCAAGAGGACGCTTATAGTTGATGTTGAAGGAAACATGCTTGCTCTTGTCTGCGGTATAATCCACGAAACCCGTATAAAGATTACGGTAATCACGCATCAGCAGTCCCTGATAGAAATTCTGTTCATCCACTTCCCGCTGAGCGATTCCACCGGAAAGCGTAGCCTGCAAACGGGCTGTAAGGAAATAGCTCACGCTGAGTTGAGGAGCAACCTGTGTCTTGCTGGCGTTCTCTTTCGCTCCCATCAACTTATCATTATAATAATAAGGTGTAAAGGTGATAGGCATCTGGAAACGGATATGCCAGCCACCCTGGTTATACTCAGCCTCCGGCGATGCATAGGCACGGAAGAAGGTCATGCCTATCTGATTGCGCATATTACCCAGGGAATCGGGCACTCCCTCCAGATGACTCTTCATCGTTCTGCTCAATACCTGCAAGCCAACCTTCATCATGACGGTAAAAGGCTTGAGGAAAAAGCCGAGCGAAGTATTGGTATGACTGAAGAATGCTGCCGAACGAACACTTTGATAAGCCGTTTGCTGCGAATTATCAACAGACAGAGAGTGCGGATTCACCATATAAGCATTATACGTGTTGAAGGTATAAGTTCGCTTACCACTCCGATGCAACAGTTCCAGCTTGTCTGATACTTTATATTTCGGCATCTTGACCTGCTGATGATTAGGATAAGAGCCGGCAATATCCATCATGACATCATTCCAGGCCAGGTCGGTGGAAAGCTGATTGGCAACATACGACTTTTCGCCATTCGAAGTCAGCGTAAAGTCGGCAACCAATCTGTTCTGCTTCTGCTTTGCCTGTTCATCCTCTACATCATAAATGGTTGAATCATTCAGGAAATACTGAGTATTACTGAATGAGGAAGAAAGAAGACGGTCGTGGGTATAGACTATCTGAGAAGACAAATCCGTATTTTTGCCTAACACCCAGAGATTATTGGTTGTGAAAACATGGGTCTGGTTCTTACGCACACGGCTGTCTGAAATATCCGTCAGCTGGTCGGGCGTAACATTCACGTAATCTTTCAAATGATAAGAATTTCCCATCACACCAGTGCCTTCATCCGAAAAGAGGAGATTGCCTTCACCGGTTACATCCGTACCTATATTATTACTCTTGAAGGTATTGAGCGACTGGGCTTTCTTGGCAAAGCGCATCAACGACATCTCGCCTTCCCAGACATTCAGCTTACCAAACTTCTCCCCTTTCTTCTGCTCCATACCGCCACCTGCCTTCAACGTTCCTACCAGACGACTCTTGGCAGATTCCTTCAGTTTGATGTTGATGGCAGGGTCTTGCGAAAACGACATATCTTCCAAAGCCTTGATAGGTTGATGATTGGTCATCACCTCTACCGAACCGACATCCTTCTGATGGATATTGTTGGTGGCGATGGAATAGCGGCCGCCGAGCATATCATGTCCTTCGATATAAAACTTGTTGATTGCCTTGCCGTTATATTTGATTTCTCCCTTATCCGACACCTCTATTCCCGGCATCTTCTTCAAGACATCAGCCAGGCTCTTGTCGTTGGCATCGGCAAAGCTTGCCACATTGTAGGAGATGGTATCGCCTCGCTGCCGGATGCTTGGAGCCTTCACCACAACATCCTTCAGCTTTGTAGCCTGCTCCGTCAGGAGCACATGATAAACAGTAGTATCCTTCGACAAAGGAATGGTTCTCACAGCATATCCCATCATCGAGAAATGCAGCACGTTACGACCATCCGGAATAGCATTGAGCGACAGCAGGAAACTTCCATCTGCCTGTGTCTTGGTAAACTTCAGGATTCTATTGCCGGCAGCAGGTCGGATGGTAACCATCACTCCCTGCAACCCGTTGCCCGTATAGGCATCTTCCACCTTACCCGACAAGGTGACTTGCTGGGCATAGGTCAAAGTGCTCATACAGATAAACCACAGATATAAAAACAGTTGCTTCATAAATTATCTTCTTGAGAAACCAATCCGTTCTCTCTTTACGTTGATACTTATTCTTTTTCTATCAGATCATATTTCAGAGCCTCATCCGAGCCACCCAGAGATATTCCCGTTGAAGCCTCGTTAATACTGTTCCAATTTTTCAGATACTTATATTTTGATTGCAGGAAATCCTTCCTTGTCGTTTTCTGAAAGCGCTTGAATTCCTTGTCAAGTACCCCAAAAGTAATAGGTTTTGCACTAACCTGCTGCATTCCATTAATACAAAAGTAGTATTGCTTTCCCCTATCATACACTTCCATAATCAAGCCAGGGAGTCCGCAGAACTTCCAGGGACCGTCACTTACAGGAACATCCAAGGCAAACCAGGCTGTCCATTGTCTTCCCCGGAAGCAGCAGGTAGCCTTTTGGCATTCATGACCGAGCACCATCTTCGTGCTGTCATTTTCCATATTCCATTCCTGCGCATTCAGGGAATCTCCATAAAGATAATATTGCCCCAGCAGGAAATCAGTAATGGTCATTTCCCCTTTCGGATAATTCTTATAAATGGTAGCAGTCATTCTGCGATGGGGTATGGCATTGTACAATTGCTTCCCTTTCAATCCCTTCCCTATCGCTTCCGTCAAGAAGCTATCCCATAGTTTATCGCCATTAGGAGAAGCCATCAGAGAATCACACTGATAAGTATAATAGCTATAGCATTTAGAACACTCCGCTCCGATTTGCAGATAGAGCAAGTCTTCCTTGCGCTGTTGTTCTCCAGACAGCGTATCCGTAAGATATTCATATACATAGCTACACAGCATATTAGCCGTATCTATCTTTTTATTTTGGGCAAAGCCAATAAGATAAAAAGTTAAAAATAGAAATATGAAACACTTTCTCTTCATGATTTTTCAATACTATATATCTATTTATATTTTACAAACTTTCTAATTGTTTATATTTCCACTTTTTAGAACCAACTTTTTCTATCTGGGGAATATCAATGCCCTGTAGTTGCGTTTGTGACTGGAAATCTCCAAAAAGAAATATATATTGTTCCTTTAAGAATTTTTCAAATGTAGTCTTCTCAAATTTGTTGTTTCCAACGTAAGTCTTGCTAAAGACAATCGGCTCCTTTGACATCTTTTCCAAACCTAGAAGTTTAAAGGCATGGCTATTATCTTCCGTAGTAGCCTCCAAGATCAGTCCCGGCAATCCACATAATTTCCAAGGACCGTCAGTTATTGGAATATCCATAGCAAACCATGCAGTCCAACAATGACCACGATATTGACAGACTGCTTTTTGGCACTCATGTCCCAAGATTAATTTAGAAGAATCTTGTATTACCCAATTCTGAGCATATAAAGTATCTTCATAAATATAATCTTGCATCAGTAAGCCATCTGTTACAGTCATCTTTCCTTGCGGATAGTTTTTGTACACATAGGCTTTCATCCTTTTATGAGGCCACTCGGTCTTACTACCTATCGCAGCATTTATCTGCTGCCGCAGTATTACATCTCTATCAGGAGAAGCAAAAATAGAATCTACCTGCATACTATAATAACTATAGCATTTGGACATATTTTTACCTATCTGCAGTACCAACCAATCCTTGGCTGTTTTTCCAGACAAAGTATCCTGTATATAGGTATAATCATATTGACATTTCAGATAAGCCTCATCTATTTTTTTCTGGGCATAACAACATTCTATCCCCATATAGGCTAAGATTGTTAATGCCACCAAACTTTTCATTTTCTCCATAACTTTTCCTTGTTTAAAATAAAGATACTCTTTGATTCTATTCTCTTTCTATCAAGTCATAGTTACGTTTTTCGTCTGACAGACCTAAGGATATACCTGACGTAGCCTCGTTTATGCTATTTTGATTATGAAAATAATTATATTTAGACTTCAGAAAAGCTTTCCGGTCTATCTTTACCCGTTTTCTATTGAAGACATCATAAACGATAGGCGTACCAGCATCCTTCTGCAATCCCTTGATGCAAAAATATTGCTGTTTCCCTTTATCATATACTTCCATAATCAAACCAGGAAGTCCACAAAATTTCCAAGGACCATCACTCATAGGAACATCCAAGGCAAACCATGCCGTCCAAGAGCGACCACGGAATCTGCAGGTTGCCTTCTGGCAGTTATAGCCTAATATGTTTTTAATGCTATCACCTTCTACAACCCAATTCTGTACACCCAGGCTATCACTATATTCATAATACTGAGACATCAGATCGTCCGTTACCGTCATCATATTCTGCGGATAATTCTTATAGACGCACGCCGTCATTCTGCGATGTGGAAAAGAATTAGTCAGATATCCTTCTCGCTTAAAGGCTTCTTTGAATAAAGCACGAAACTTTGCCTTGCCATCTTCTGTAGATTGCAAAGAATCCGACTGATACGTATAATAGCTGTAGCATTTTGAAACATTCTTTCCGATAGAAAGAAAGAGTAAATCCTCTCCTTTCTCATCATTCTTTATCGTATCTTTCGAATAACAATAATAATATGAGCACAAAAATTGCCCATGATCTATAACCTCATTCTTAGCTTGCAACAAAAGTGCATAAAAGAATAATACCGATATACTTATTAAAATCCTCATAATAACCATTTTTTACAATGCACAACGTTTTTGCCTTCTGATACCCTGTCCGGGTTTTGAAATGTGTACCTTTGCACCCGATTAAAAATCGGAGATTAAGAGACACTAGTGCCATATTATTTCTCCAAAGGATTGTAATATTGCTCCCAATCTTCATTCAGATGATGAAAACCTTTTTCACTATTGTCCATCACGATAATACGTGCTCCCGTGTTACGAACAAATGCACCTGCATTCTTATACATATTTGCCGCATACTTCTGCCATTCATCTTTACTCATCGTCTTTCTGCTCCAAGTATAACGAATAACAGGCTGCGACTTCTGGGTTAACCCGACAGCCTCAAACACAAAATCATGGTCAGAATCCACCGCTTTCAAAATGAGTCCCTTTGCTCCATTCAACATCCATGGACCATAAGGCAAAGCGATTTTATCGGCATAATATACTTTCCATGTTCTACCACCATATTTGCATTCGGCCGCATGACAAAGATAGCCCATCACCGTAGCGGTATCCTCAGGCAGATATCGCCATTTAATATCTGGCTTTTTTTCGCTATACTCTATCACCTGACTGGTATAAGGAATTCGATTGGTAACCTGACAAGTCTTATCTGAATGGCTAAACAATATGTCAAAACCCACATATTCCGCAGGAATAGGAGTAAATCGCATCGTTGTTTTCAAAGACTTTGTATTCTCCTGATCCAGATCGCGCAGATTTTTACTGAAGAAAGCATTATACTTTCTGCCAAGCTGTAGATCCATAAGATCTTCCATCCGCAAGGAATCATCCTTTGCCGTCTGGCGGTATTTGAAACGATAGGTGACACTAAGATAAGCAGAATCCAAGGTTTCAAACTTATCCGTACTCTCATGCGCCAAAGTAAAAGTTGGTGAATCCAAAGCATAAGTCACACTTACTTGCGCACTCACATTCATTCCCACGAGCATCATGCCCATGACCAGCAGTTTCCTATAATTTTTCATCTTGAAGTATTTTATATGATTTTTATTCGTATTCCGAACAGGATTGTCCTGCCCCGTAATTGATACTCACCGGAATAACGTGTTATTCCATTGTCTATTATACGATGGAATGTACGATGATCTAAAAGATTGGTACATTTCAGCGATAATGTTGCATTACCCCAATAATACTCCATCACCGTATTCAAGAACACATTGTTGCGACCTGATGAGAAGTAATTGTTATGATAATATTGCACAGAGGGCACCACATTCAATTGCTTACCCAACCAAAACGTAAAAGAAGAAGCATTCATGAAAGTTCTATAAACATCCCCACTTGCCTTTCCATCCGTATATGGTTTTGACACAGAGTAATCATTAGAGATTGACAGGTTCAGCCATTTCCTTACAGAAGCAACATACGAGATTTTAGCTTGCAGATAGTCACTTCGGCCATCATGACAATCTCCGCCAACATAGTATTCACTCCTGGACGTTCCTATGCTGAGAGACTCGCTTATCTTGGAATTCCATCGAAAGAATCCCTTCGAAACCGTTTGTTCTATCTGCCAAACTCTATTTTTGGTAGATTGCGGCTGGACGATATAATTGACAACATCGTCTATCACCTGATACCCCATACTATTACCATTTCGAGCATCCACATAAGACAGAGTAACACCACCAAACAACATTTTAATAATATCCTTATAACTTGACGTAAACGCCAGTTTAACAGAGCGATTGGGAGCTATCTCTACCTGATAAGGATTGGACATTGTCGTACGATAATTCACATAATGTTTCAGAACCATCTGAGACAAGACAGAAGGCATCGACTCCTCGCATATCGTCGTCAAGTCGAAAGATAAGCGACCAGTAGGTTTATATGTCAGATTAGAATATGGGCATGTCGAAAAGAAACGCTTGTCATAATCCAAAGAGCCATCAGCAGAATGATAATATTTCACCCCAACAGGCACATAAACCAGCCATTGCAGTCTGTTTCCAAAATGCAACAGGATTTTAGGGCTAACAAAAGCTCCCAACAACCAGGTTTTCTGTTCGCTGCCAGAAGCATCCGACAGAGAATTCAATCCTGCACTTACCCTTTGCCAATCAAACATGACCTTGCCATTCAAATTAAACATAAGATGAGGAATCGTGAAAGCCAACAAAGATCCTGTAGCTTCACTTTGGAAGTTGCGTTGTCTCAGTAACTGGCTCATTTTCGTTTCCGACATATTCAACACCCCTCTCTTATCCGCAAAAGAAGCTTTCCATTCCAAATCTGCGACTCCACCATTCTTTTTCTTATAGTTTGCCTTCATCACATTACTCAACAAGAAACTATGACCAGAGAGAGTCTGAGCGACAAAATCATTCACCAAGCCTTCATTCTTAGGAAAAGAAGCATTTACCGACAAATTGTTTTTGAGATAACTTTTGGAGCTATTCAATTTATAAGCGACATGTCCTCCAACAAAATGCTGCCCTACCAAAGCCTGGTTAGACTCCTGTATAACATATCGAGTGCCATCATCCAAGAGATAACGGCTTTCATCGGTAGCATTTTGCTTTTCCTGATCATAAAGGTAATTTACATTAAAGCTCAAAGTCCTGTCCTTATCCAACTTATAAAGCTGATTGATAGAGGCACTATATGAATCATTCCTATAGGCATATAAATCAGAAACAGCAGGTTTATCGGGTAGCAATATCCCTGCACCCAAAACAGAATTCAGCGAAGACGAGGCATTGATTTCCTTGCGTAAATCATCACCTACATTATTCGTTTTAAGCAATGTCAGGTTTTGACTATTGCGGCGGAAGTTCATTAAGTTAACAGTCATATTCCTCGCCAGTTTAGGCTGACCGCCAACCGCAACAGACAGCATGGCGGTCCATGCACCTTTTGCCGTTTGCTTGAGTTTTATATTCATAGCAGGCGCATTGCCACTTTTTGTTCCCTGAAAAAGTTTAATGTTCTGGTGATTCTCCATAATCTGCACAGAGCCAATAGCCTTGGCATCCAAATTCTTCGTTGCCTCGCCATAGTTGTCACCAAGCATATCGGCCCCTTCAATATAAAACTCATTCACCCATTGACCATTATACTTAATCTGCCCATTACCAATCACCTCTACACCCGGCATTTTACGAAGCAAATCTTCCAAGACTTTATCATCCTTAGATATATACGAAGAGGCGGCATAGGATATCGTATCACCTGATTGGCGTATCTTCTTCGCCTTCACAACAACCTCTTTTAGTTTTAATGATTTTATGATAGAGTCAAGAGGTTCTGACACTTCTTGGGCCTGTGTTTTCATTGCGAACAACAAAAGCACTAGAATACTTAGTATATACCTAAAAACACCTTGATGCATTTTAAACATTTTCTTCTTATTCTTACCTTTTAGATGTTATTGAATCTCGGTGCAAAATTACGGCAAATTGCTCAAACTACCAAACTTTTTACATCATTTTTCACATAATATTTGCCCCCTAAATTATTATATAAAAATGATGTTAGAAAGTACGCTACTTTGAAAAAATATTTGTATTTTTGCACTTTTGAAGTAAAATAAGTAAAAATACAAAGCATGAAAAAGTATTATTGTATAACGATTTTAGCACTTTTAGTTGTTACTTTGTTACAAGGATATAATGTGTCTTTGCAATACAAGGAATATACCTATAAGGAATAAGATAAATTCTGCACTGAAAGTTTCTGTTGATGAAGAATATGCCATCCGAGCACATAAGAACAAGCACTCACATAATGATGGGAAACAGCGAGTTTACTATAAGTCTATGACAGAAGAAGACTTTCTTAAAGCAAAGCCAAAGAAAGAAGATATTATTGATTTTGCCGAAATCAATATTCAAAATCTTAGAGACAATGATATTGCCGAAACAGAAGCTGAAGCTATGGGGTTATTGAGCAAAGATATTCTTACCACTAAAGGTAATCCTATCAACCTTGCCAAACTCTCCCAAATCTTCAAGAAGAATTTAAATGAGGGATTTACCTATACCTTATTAATATTAGATGAGAATAAAAAAGTCATTAAGAGTTATGGGCAAACAAAGGACATAGAGACTTGGCAGGCTAGCAAGCCTATCGCCATCGGGCTCAAACCTATCCGTTTCGTACAGGCAAGGGTGGATATAACTCCATCTTCCTTCATCATAAACTCAATTTGGACATTAGCATCTACTATATTGTTGGCTCTTATCATCGTCTTTTGCGTAGGATACCAGATGACTGCCATCAGATACAAGGAAGACCTTCTGAGGAATCGTGAGGTAAGCCTTCATGGAACTGTACACGACTTGAAAGCTCCATTGGCGAGCATCTTGCTAAAGTTGGGATTCATCAAAGACTATATCAAGGATGCTGACTTGCAGGAGATGATTACTTCTTCTGAAAGACAAATCAAAAATCTTGCCAATACCATCAAGACGATACTGATTACCTCTAAGGCCAGTGAAAGCAAGTTGGTTATCAACAAAGAGCAAGTTGACATCATCGAGCTGACGCAACAAGCGCAAGAACAAATAGACATCAACTATGCCAGCAAGCCACATGCCATCGGAATCCACGACCATCGTGAAGAGAACACACTGGTGTATGCTGATAAGTACCTGATAGAAAATGTGATGCAAAATCTGATGGAGAATGCCGTTAAATACTCAGACAAGGAGGCAAACGTTGAAGTCAATATCAAACAGGATGAACATTTCACCATCATCAGCGTGTCTGACCACGGCGTAGGCATCGACAAGAAATATCAAAAGAAGATTTTCGAGCAGTTCTATCGCATACCAGCCACACACCATAAGAGCGGATATGGCATAGGCCTTGCCATGGTAAAATATGCCGTCAAGGCACATGGCGGAACCATCAAGGTGGTGAGTGAACTCGGCAAGGGCAGCACCTTTACATTTACATTGCCGCTCAACTAAAAGCAACAACCGTAATTAAAGGAACATTATAAAATAAGAAATATGGAAAAGATAAAAGTACTATTGGTCGATGATGACCTGGATTTCGGCAACACAGCAGTCTTGCTACTTAAAAAAGCAGGCTATGAGGTCTATTTTCAAAACACGCTGTTTGGAGTAGAAAGCCTTATCATGAAGCTGTCTCCCAACCTCATCATCCTCGATGTGATGATAGGAGAAGAGAACAGTCTGGAAAGAATCAACGACATCCGTCTTGCCGCAGAAGACATCCCTATCATGTGTGTATCTTCGTTACATGACTCTGAACTCAAAACCGAAGCTGCCAACAATGGTGCAATGATTTACATCGAGAAGCCTTTCGACAGCCGTGAGTTCCTGGGATGGGTAAACCGCTATGCCAAGCGCAAAGACTTCAGCAATTCTCGTATGATAAACATGGGTGCCTACACCGTAGATACAGAGACTCATGTGCTCAGTTTCCGTGGCTGCAACGAGAAAACGCTGGGCAATACAGAGTTTGCTACACTCAAGCTATTATGGATCAATAAGGGCGAAGTAGTGCCACGCCAAGATCTCAAGGATACAGTTTGGAGAGGTACACACTGTAGCGAAGAAAGTCTCAATAATGTGATGTACAACTTGCGACGATATTTCGCCAAGGATGCCTCCATCCACCTGGAGACATTGCGCGGCGAAGGATTCAAGATGTGGATGGATGAGTAGTTTAATAACGACTCAATCCCATAAGGGAAAATAGGCATACTATTAAGGGAAAATGGAAATATCCTT
>OQVR01001242.1_pt1 | contig 11037 bp, 7 predicted proteins | sample 1691521 | NCBI WGS metagenome assembly OQVR01 (sample SAMN03418256, study PRJEB22391) | human gut metagenome | biome: human-gut; feature: organic feature; material: feces | host: Homo sapiens | place: Tanzania | collected 2013-01
GTAGTTTATATATGAACACATTGTTAGGATAAAAAAAACAGAGAGTTTCAAAGCTCCACCCTCCTATAGGCAGACGAAATCTGATCGGGCGGCGAACGCAATCTGATTGGACGGCGAACGCAATCTGAACAGTTAGCTTTTTATCGCAATACTGTAGTTTTGACACGCCCTCTATTTTTTTTTGCTCTGTTTGTTGCGTTTTGTCATCGTATACCGAACGCCGTCCGATCAGATTGCGTTCGCCGCCCGATCAGATTGCGTCCGCCGTCCGATCAGATTCCGAACGCCGTCCGAAGTAGATGGCTGCGTGGATGGTGTGTCAAACCTACGAAATAGAGGCGAAGGGCTAACTGTAGGAGGCTATTCAATTTAGCCAATGTTTTGTAGTTTTACACCTCTCCTCCTAAGCGTCGAAGTAGTAGCCGAAACCGAGGCGTGTGACGATGCACTTTGCGAAGCGTCCTATCTTCTTGCGCAGACGTGTGATGTTCACGTCCACCGTGCGGTCGAGCACAAGCACATCCTTCGGCCAAACGCGGTCGATAAGCTCCTGGCGAGAGAACACGCGTCCTCGCTCGTCGAGCAGCAGGTGCAGCAGTTCGAACTCCGTCTTCGTGAACGCTATCTCCTCGCCGTCGATGGTTACGGTCTTCTTGTCGAGGTTCATCACGATGCCATGGTATGTAATGAGGTGCGGTTCCTCCTCGCCGTTGTCAATTGCCGTACGGCGCAGCACGGCACGCACACGCACCATCACTTCTCGCAGCGAGAACGGCTTCGATATATAGTCGTCCGCACCGAGGTTGAATCCCGTCACGGTGTCGTTCTCCGTGTCGCGTGCGGTGAGGAAGATGATAGGCACACTGGCTGTCTTCGGGTTGGCTTTCAGCAAGCGAGCCAAGGCGAATCCCGACATGCCGCCCATCATCACGTCGAGCAGCAGCAGGTCGAACGATGCTATGTCGAGCGTCTGCGCCTCTTCAGCCGACGTCGCTGTCTGCACCTCGTAGCCTTCCGTTTCGAGATTGAACTTTAGGATTTCGAGCAAGTCCTGCTCGTCGTCCACCACAAGAATTCTTTGATTCTGTTTCATAACTGCTATATCTTTGTTCTGGTTGCAAAGTTATATATAATTGTATTCACACATACTACTAACGTGTTACAATTTCGTTACGCTGCACAAAAAAAGGCGCACCCTCAATGGGTACGCCTTCTGTATGTCAATGTGTTAAAAAGCCTGCTTGTCGCCTACTATAACGTTTGCCACGGTCTTATACATTATATATATGTCGAGCCAGATGCTCCAATGCTCCAGATACCAGATGTCGCCCTCTACGCGTCCTTCCATCTGCGAGAGTTGCTTGGTCTCGCCGCGGAATCCCGTCACCTGACTCCATCCCGTGATGCCGGGCTTTATGTAGTGGCGCACCATGTAGTTGTCTATCAGCTTCGAGTAGTCGTCGGTGTGCTTCACCATGTGCGGACGTGGACCTACGATGCTCATCTGTCCGAGCAGCACGTTGATGAACTGTGGCAGCTCGTCGATGTTCGTCTTGCGCATTATGTCGCCCCACTTTGTCTTTCTCGGGTCGTTCTTCGTAGCCTGCAGCGTGTCGGCGTCCTTGTTCACCTTCATGCTGCGGAACTTCAGACAGTAGAACTCGTTGCCGTTGAGTCCGGTGCGCTTCTGTCTGAAGAAGATCGGACCAGGCATGGTTATCTTCGTGATTGCCGTCACTATAACTAATATGATGGGGAAGAGCGTGCAGAGGAACGTCAGTGAGACGAGGATGTCGAACAGGCGCTTAACCAGTCGGTTCTCCATCTGGCTCAGCGGCTCGTTGTAGAGGCTGAGGTAGGGCACGTCACCCATCAGGTTCAGGTGCATGCGGTGGTGCAGGTAGTTGCTCACGTTCGGCATCGAGTAGAAGTGAATCAGGTTATGCTCGCAGTAGCGTATCACTTCCAGAATCTCGTCGCTGAATCTTGACGACAGACAGCAGTATAACTCGTGTATGTCATGATGTCCATCCAGCACTTTCGGCAAGTCTTGTGGCGTGCCCAGATACAGACATTTGTCTTTGAACATCTCGTTGGGCTGATGGTCGAAGTAGCCCAGCACGTTGTAGCCTAAGGCGTCGTTCTCTGTCATCTCCCCGTACATCACTCGTGCGTTGTTGTTGCTGCCCACGAACACTATGTTGCGCTTGTTAGCCGGCTTGCGGCGCCATGCCACCAGCATCTTTCTCACTATGATGCGGTAGATAGATATGCACACGAACGAGGCAATCCAGTAAGTGCCCATACGCAGCAGCGACAGATGCGGGAACTTGCCCAGCGAGAACAGCAGGAAGCAGCAGAGCGAGTAGACGAACACGTTGCGCATTACGCGCATTACTATCTGGTGGTTGTTCACTTTGCGGTGGTGCAGTATGACACCGTTGTTCATGGTGCAAGCGAAGTATATGATGCTGCCAGCCACCATTGTGTGGCGCATTATCTGTACGAAATATTCTAATGGTATGAAACTGCAGAACAGCCAGTAAAGCAGGTTGAGGATGACGATGTCACCCAGCAGTACCGATACTTTCAAGAGATTGTTTTCATGCGGACGATGAATACTATTGCTCATGTTTATATTCTGTTTTTGGGGGTTATACTAATGTTGTTCTTTACTTATTTTTTACTTATTTCTCGAATACTCTCTATGTATTCTACGTTCAGTCGTAGTTCGTTTTTTTTTGTGATTTGTGCTTTTGCTTTAACACATGATGCAAAGTTAAGCCAAATAATTCAGATAAAGGGTGTAAAACTGAAATAAAAAGTTAATTTCTCTAAAAGAAAAGCATAAAACACCTATCTCAATATTTTTAAGTACCTTTGCACTCCGAATTTAAATTTTTAAACTTAGAAGAACAAAATGATAGTCTGCATAGCCGAGAAACCAAGCGTAGCCAAGGATATAGCCCGCATATTGGGTGCCACCACCTCTCACAACGGATACATGGAGGGTAATGGCTTTCAAGTGACGTGGACCTTCGGACATCTCTGCACGCTGAAAGAGCCCAACGACTACACCGAGAACTGGAAGCACTGGAGTCTCTCGGCGTTGCCGATGATTCCGCCGCGCTTCGGCATCAAGCTCATCGACGACGACGGCATCAAGCGCCAGTTCAGCGTCATTGAACGTCTCATGCAGGCTGCCGACTGCATCGTCAACTGCGGTGACGCCGGCCAGGAGGGTGAGCTGATACAGCGTTGGGTGATGCAGAAGGCTCAGGCTAAGTGTCCCGTCAAGCGTCTTTGGATATCGTCGATGACCGACGAGGCTATCCGCGAGGGCTTCAACTCGCTGAAGGATCAGAGCGAGTATCAGCCGCTGTACGTTGCCGGACTGAGCCGTGCCATCGGCGACTGGCTCTTGGGCATGAACGCTACGCGTCTTTACACTCTCAAGTACGGACAGAACCGACAGGTGCTCAGCATAGGTCGTGTGCAGACGCCTACACTCGCGCTTATCGTCAACCGCCAAAAGGAGATCGACTCGTTTGAGCCGGAACCTTACTGGGTGTTGTCCACGATATACCGCGACACGCTCTTCACAGCCACAAAGGGCAAGTTCACGACGAAGGAGGAAGGCGAGCAGGCGTTCGCCACCATCGCCGACAAGCCGTTCGAGGTGACGAGCGTCTCGAAGAAGAACGGCAACGAGGCGCCTCCGCGTCTCTTCGACCTCACATCGTTGCAGGTGGAGTGCAACCGCAAGTTCTCTTACAGTGCCGAGACGACGCTCAACCTCATACAGTCGCTCTACGAGCGCAAGCTCACTACCTATCCGCGTGTCGACACGCAGTTTCTTAGCGACGACATCTACCCGAAGTGTGCTGGCATTCTCACCGGTATGCGTGGCTACGAGCAGTACATACAGCCGCTTGCCGGCAAGAAATTGCCCAAGTCGAAGCGCGTGTTCGACACGTCGAAGGTGACCGACCACCACGCCATCATACCTACTGGTGTGCCGGCTACGGCGCTCAGCGACATGGAGCGCAACGTCTACGACCTCATAGCGCGCCGCTTCATCGCCGTGTTCTATCCCGACTGCAAGTTCTCTACCACTACCGTGCTCGGAAAGGTGGAGGATGTGGAGTTTAAGGTGAGCGGCAAGGAGATTCTGGAGCCAGGATGGCGCTCCATCTACGCTCAACAGCAAACCTCAACACCTCAACCCAACAACACTCAACCGTCCTCTGACGACGATGACAAGCGCGACGAGGAGCGCACTCTGCCCACATTCGTAAAGGGCGAGAGCGGACCGCACACGCCTACGCTCACCGAGAAGTGGACTACGCCGCCTAAGTATTACACCGAGGCAACGCTGCTGCGTGCCATGGAGACCGCCGGCAAGTTTGTCGACGACGAGACGCTGCGTGCTGCGCTGAAGGAGAACGGCATCGGTCGTCCGTCTTCGCGTGCCGGCATCATCGAGACGCTCTTCAAGCGCCACTACATTCGCCGCGAGCGTAAGAACCTCATCGCTACGGCTACGGGCATAGAGCTTATCGACATCATCCACGAAGAACTTCTAAAGAGTTGCGAGCTTACTGGCATCTGGGAGAAGAAGCTGCGCGACATAGAGCACAAGAAGTACGAGGCTGCCGACTTCATCAACGAACTGAAGCAGCAGGTTACGGAGATTGTCTACGACGTGCTGCGCGACAACAGCAACCGCCGTGTCACCATCACTACCGACGAGGATTTGAAGAAGGCGAAAAAGAAAAAGACTGCTGCGCCGAAGAAGGCCGCCGCAAAGTCTGCTGCAACATCGTCGACAGCATCAACAAAAAATGCTGCCGCCTTACCGCAGCCCGCAGCAAGCGAGCCGTCGGCAGACGACAGCATTATCGGCACCACATGCCCCGTTTGCGGCAAGGGTACTATCATTAAAGGTAAGACGGCTTACGGATGCAGCAACTGGAAGAACGGCTGCACCTATCGCGTCGCATTCAAGTAGTTTAGAACTTCACTACGCGCGCACCGTCCTCGGTCTCTTCGATAGTAACCTTCGTTGCGTCCTCCGGCAGCAGGTCCTCTATCAGCTCGGGCCACTCTAGGAAGCACAGCGAACCGCCGTAGAAGTAGTCCTCGTAGCCCATGTCGTATACCTCTTCGAGCTTCTTTATGCGGTAGAAGTCGAAGTGGTATATCGCGTCGCCGGTTGTGGCGGAAGTATACTCGTTCACGATGGCGAACGTCGGAGATGTGATTACATCCTCCACGCCCAGACACTCGCAGACAGCCTTCACGAATGTTGTCTTGCCTGCACCCATCTTGCCGTAGAAAGCGAACACCTTGCCGTCGCCCATGTTCTCGACAAATGTCTTGGCAGCCTCGTTGATGTCTGCCAGAGAGTTGATTCTTATTTCCATAGTTTTTCTTTTTATGTAATCGGCTGTTGGCAGCCGGTTTTCTATTTTCTTCCTTTTAGTGTTATCAGCGGTATGAGCATCTCTTCGAGCGAAATGCCGCCGTGCTGGAACGTGTCCTTGTAGTAAGACACGTAGTAGTTGTAGTTGTTGGGGTAGGCGAAGAACGTGCTTCCCGTGGCGAACATGTACGACGTACTGATGTTCGGTGCAGGCAACTGCGCTTCGTGCGGGTTCTTTATCACGAACACTTCCTTCGACTGGCAGCTGAGGTTCTTGCCCAGCTTGTAGCGCAGATTAGTGTTGGTGTTGCGGTCGCCCACTATCTTCACCGGTTTCGACGCACGAATACTGCCGTGGTCGGTAGTGATGATAATCTTGCAGTCGATCTGCGAGAGCGCGTTGAGCAAGTCTGCCATAACCGAATGGCGGAACCACGAGAGCGTTATCGAACGGTATGCCGACTCGTTGTTGGCAAGCTCGCGCACCATCTTCGACTCGGTTCTTGCGTGCGACAGCATGTCGATGAAGTTCACGACAATCACGTTCAGGTCGTTCTTCGTCAGTTCGTTGAGGCGCGCCAGCAGCTTGTCGGCGCCCGTCGAGTCGTTTATCTTATGGTAAGAGAACGAGTCGTGGCGTCGGTAGCGCTCTATCTGCGTGCGTATGAGCGGCTCCTCGTTGAGGTTCTTGCCTTCGTCCTCGTCCTCGTCCACCCACAGTTCGGGGAACATTTTCTCAATCTGCTCGGGCATCAGACCCGAGAAGATGGCGTTGCGGGCGTACTGCGTAGCCGTCGGCAGAATGCTGGTGTACATATCCTCCTCAATGTCGAACATGTTGCCTATCTCCTTCGAGAGCATGCGCCACTGGTCGTAGCGGAAGTTGTCTATCACGATGAGGAACACCTTCTCGCCCTCGCTTATTGCGGGGAACACCTTGCGCTTTATTATGTCGGGACTCATCAGCGGACGCTCCGTAACGCCCGGCGCCACCCACGACATGTAGTGCTTCTTTATGAACTTGGCGAAACCGTTGTTTGCCTCCTCCTTCTGCATCTGCAGCATCTCGGTCATGTTGCTGTCCGTAGAGCTCAGCTCCAGCTCCCAATGCACCAGTCTGCGGTACACATCCTTCCAGTCGTCTATCGTGTTGCAGTTCATTATCTGCATCGAGATGTCCTGGAAGTTCTGCTGATAGCCCGTCTGCGTCACCTCCGACACAATCTGCTTGCGGTGTATGTTCTTCTTCAGCGTCAGCAGAATCTGGTTCGGGTTCACGGGCTTTATCAGGTAGTCGGCAATCTTCGAACCGATAGCCTGGTCCATGATGTTCTCCTCCTCGCTTTTCGTCACCATCACGATAGGCGTGGCAGGCGAGAGTTCCTTTATCTGCTGCAGCGTTTCGAGTCCGCTTATACCTGGCATCATCTCGTCGAGCAGCACCAGGTCGAACTTGTGCTGCTTACATTCTTCGATGGCGTCGGTGCCGTTGCTAACGGTCACCACCTCGTATCCTTTGTTCTGCAGGAAGATGATATGGGCGCGCAAGAGTTCTATCTCGTCGTCAACCCACAGTAAATATCCGTTGCTCATAATGCTCTTTCTTTTTTAGTTAAAAACCGTCGAGGTCGTAATACTCGTCGTCGTCGAAGTTGTCTTTCTGGGTCTTACAGCCCTGCTTCTTCGATGTGCTCTGCTGAGGCTGCGGGTCCTCGCCGAAGTAGAACTCGTCCTCCAGCTGCTTCGGTTCTTCCTTCACCACGGGTTTCGGCTGCTCCTTCACCATGGGCTTCGGTTGCTCCTTCGCGACTGGCTTCGGTTGCTCCTTCGCGACTGGCTTCGGTTCTTCTTTAACAACTGGCTTCGGCTCCTCAATAACCGTTGTTGCAGGTTCCTCCTCAACAACAGTCGTTGTGGGTTCTTCCTTAATAACAGTCGTTGCAGGCTCTTCCTTAATAACAGTCGTTGTGGGTTCTTCCTCAATTACGGTTTCGGTAGTCGACTCCGTAGGCTTTTCGTCCTCTATGTTCACGACGCCGCTCTCCGTAGTCTGCTTCTCTGCCGACTGCGGTTCTTCTTCGAAGAAGGTGTTCGTAGAGTTCTGGTTGCTGTTCTGCTCCTCGTCGAAGTCGTCCTGCGGCTTCTTCGTCTCGCTTTCGTCAGGCTCGGTTACGGTCACCTCTGGTATCTCCAGCAGATCCTCCGAAGCTATCTTCAGCGGAGCGAAGTTCTTCTCGTAGAACTTGGCGTAGTCGGCGTAGCTGAACTGCTTGCCGAGCATAGGCAGATTGACGTCGCTGATAACGATCTGTCGGCTCTTGCCCACGAGTTTCATCAGCTGCTTCTGCTTCTGCAACTGGCGGGCGTACTGCAGCGCCTCGTCGTAGTTGCGGAATCCCTTCACGAGCATACGGTTCAGACCTTCTACCTGCTCAATCTCTATGTCGAAGTTGCGCACCATGTACGACGTGAAGTTGTAGCGTGCCAGCTCGAACAGCATTCGGTTGGCGTCTATCGAGTCGGGCTTGTAAGCTATCATATATATGAACGCGGCGTTGCGGTCGTTAGAGAACTCGCGCACAGCCGTCGAGTCGTTCTCGTTGAGCACCTGCGAACGGCGTTCCCAAACGTTCTCAAGGTCGAACTTGCCGCCTTGCAGACGTCTGCCTTCGTTCACGCCCTTCACAATCATGCCCGCCATCTCTGCCACGGGGCTTTGCGGATACTTCTTCACCACCGTGTTCAGGTCTTCGATGCAGCCCTCATAGTCGCCGTCGTTCAGCTTGCCCAGTCCACCGATGAAGAGGAACTTGTCGCGGTTGGCTCCCAACGGGAATCGATGTTCGGAGACAGCCACATTGGCGCTCACCTCCTTGTAGCGTGCCGCCTTGAACGCGTCGTAGGTAGAAGCGTAGAGCGAGTCTTCGAGATGCACTCCGAGGCGAGCGTTCTCCACGAAGTAGGGGTCGGTGAGCAGCGTTGTCCACTCGCTCTCGGGGTACTCCTGCTTCAGTCGTGCCACGTACGAGTCGGCGGTCTGCTTCTCGCCCTTGCGCATATATAGCAGGTAGAGGTGATAGTAAGCCTCCGACATCTTCTCAAAGTTGGGATAGTCGCCGCCGATGAGTCGCATCAACTGCTTCTCGCTAAGCGGCAGGTTGTCGAGCTTGTCCTTGAAGATCACGCCCGAGTTGTATAGTCCGTCGGCGATGACGGCGTTGCTCTCAGCCATCTGCTCCTCCGTGAACGGAATCTGCGCCAGATAATACTCGCGCTTGTGCGGATCGTTCTGCGCACTATCTGCCACGAGCGCCAGCGAGTCGGCTGCGGCTTCAGCCTGCGCTATTGAGTCCTGCTGCTCTTCGGTCAGTTCGGGCTCGTTGCTCTGGAACGCCACCACCGTCTTGTTCACACGCTGCCAGTTGTCTACGTTCTCGCGCTTGCCCCATTGCTTCTGGAACGCCGCCTTACCCTGGCTCACCGCCATTTGGTTGTAGAAGTACCACTGTGCATTGCGCTGGTTCTGCTGGTTCTGCATCGCCGTGTTGTTGCCGAACTGGTTGTTCTGCGCCATGTCGTTGCCGCCGTTCTGTTGGTTTTGTGCGTTCTGCTCAGCCTGCAGGCGTCGCTCCTCCTTCTCCTTCTTCTTCAGCGCCTCGATGGTGCGGTCGATGGCTGCGTTGCGTTCGCTCTCGCTCATCTTGGCGAGCGACTGCAGCGAGTCCTGCAGGTGTATAGCGTCGGTGTACGGCACGAGGTCGTCCAGAATCTTCGAGCGTGCTGCAAGCTCCTCGTAGTCCTTGCGCTCCTTGTCGAGCATACCGATAGCCTGACCGTAGCAGCGCTGCGCGTCGTTGTAGCGCTCCTTGTCCCAGTAGATGTCGCCCAGCTTCAGCAGCAGCACGCCCTTCTCTATGCCCGAGCGTGTAGCCTTAGCCGCTCCGCGCTCGTAGGCGATGATAGCCTGCGTGGAGTCGTTCTGCGCCAGATAGATGTTGCCGATGGCATAGTACACCTGGTCGAGATAGTCCTTGTTTTTGTCCGAGCGTGCCATGCGCTTCAGTCTGCCAATCATCTTCTTCGACTGACCGGCAGACATCACCTCCGTCATGGCGATGCGCGCGTTGAACTCCAGTTCGTACGGCGGGTTGAGCTTCACCACGTGCTTGAATGCCTTCGTAGCCTCCACGTTGTTGCCCAGTGCCGCCTGCATCTGTCCCATGAGGAACCACTCGCGGGCGCGCTGCTTGCGTCGCATCTCGTGCTTTATCACGTTACGCAGGTGGGGGATAGCTTTCTCGTATTCGCCCGTGTGCACGTAGTAGTCGGCGTAGGTGTAGTCCCACTCCTTGCGCGCCGACCAGTGAATGGAGTCGCGCTGCATGTTGCGTATCACGTCTTCGGCGTCGTAGAGCCATCCCTCCTCGATGTAGCACTTGGCGAGCCATGCTCTCGACTTGGCGTAGATGGCGGGCTGCGTCTGGTAGAGACGTCCCATGTAGTTGAACGTAGCCGCCGCCTCGTCGAACGCACCCTTGTAGAACTGCGAACGGCCCATGAGTATCCATGCCTTCCAGAGGAACGGGTTGTACTCACGGCGCGAGAGCCACTCCAGGTCCTTCGCCGTCTTCTTGCGCTGCTTCGTCCACTGCGGTCGGCGCTTTATGCTGTGCAGCTTGATGGTCTTCTGACACTTCTCGATGGCGCGGTCGTAGTTCGACTTGCCTATCTCTCGGCTACTCTTGTTGCTCACGGTGTAGAGCGGTATAATCTCGGTGAAGTTGTCTTTGTTGCCCTCCTCTTTCTCCAGAGAGGCGTCAATATACGCTAATGAGCCGTTATAATAGGTGTTATAACGGGCCTTGAACGAATGCCACCAGCGTGTGCGTGCGGTGTTTTTCTGCGTAGAACATCCTGTCGCAACAGCCAATAGGGTTGCGAGAAGGATGGGGATAATATGTCTTGTCTTAAATAGTTTCACGTATAAATAACTCTGTTTGTGGCGTTTTATTGCCTTAGCCCTCCATAAGCATGAATGTTTCGTCCTTTATCTGGTCGGGCAGACTGATTCCGCGCAGCGTCAGACTGCGGCACCAGTCGGCTATCTCCTCGTGTCGCATGGTGTAGAGCACCTCGCTGAACTGCTCCACTTCCTCGTCGGTGTAGCTGTCTGACGGGCGTCCTTTGAACGCGTCGAGCTCCTCGTCGTCGTAGTACACGATGTCCTTCGTGGCAGCCTCCATCATGCAGTCCTGCTCGCACTTGTCGTTCGTGCCGTTGCATGTGGCGCATGTCTCCACCACGGTTATCTTCTCTTCGCCGTCGTGCTTGCTCAGCTTGGCGATCAGCGCTGCGATTATGCCGAGCGCAATTATCGAAATCACTAATATTATCATATTCTTTTCAATGTTTTATTGGGTGTCCCCCCTACATCTGTGAACATCTGTGCCATCTGTGGGAGTCCTTTCTCTGCAAGAGGTTCTGTGTGTTCCGTGCGTTCAGTGGGAATATCTGTCCTCCCACAGATTTCACGGATCTGCACAGATGTGAGGGTGCTTTCAAGGGGGTGCACTTGTCTCCGCTCGGCTTTGCCGCTTGCCAGAGCAAGAAGT
>OQVR01001245.1_pt1 | contig 11025 bp, 10 predicted proteins | sample 1691521 | NCBI WGS metagenome assembly OQVR01 (sample SAMN03418256, study PRJEB22391) | human gut metagenome | biome: human-gut; feature: organic feature; material: feces | host: Homo sapiens | place: Tanzania | collected 2013-01
CGACGCTGTATGCTGCGGTCTGTTCCTCTTTCAGCAGGAGGTGGAACTCGTCTATATAGTACCGGGTGTTCTTTTTGCTGTTGCGGTTGATGGTGACACGGTTCCAGACCTGATCCTGAACAATGAGCATCCCCAGCTTTTTCAGCTGCTTGCCCAACTCTTTGATATCGAAACAGATAATGCGGTTATCCAGTTCCACATTGGTCTGATGGTTGAATACCCGCAGCGAACCATTGACGTAGATTTCCAGTGCCGTGGCGATACGCTGCGCCTGCCGTTCTTTCTGCTCCCGCAGGCAGTCATACAGATCACCGAGAATCGGCATATTCTCCGGCTTCGGGTCATTCAGATATTTCTGATAGACCAGCGGCAGGCAGCGGTCTATGACCGACTTTTCTTCCGGCTCCATGCCATCCCGTGCGCCCATAATCAGTTCGCACAGGGAAAGAATAAAGTCCGATTTCATGCCCAGCGGGTTATCATCGTCCGCATAGTTGAGGTTAATGTCCATCGGGTTGATGTAGTCCTTACTGGTGGACGAGATATGAATGACCTGACCGCCCAACGCTTCCACCAGCGGATAATACTCACCTTCCGGGTCTGCAACGATAATATCGTCCGTTGTGGTGAAGAACACATTGGTGATCTCACGCTTTGCACTGAACGACTTACCGCTTCCGGGTGTGCCGAGGATCAGACCGTTCGGGTTTTTCAGCTGCTTCCGGTCTGCCATAATCATGTTGTTAGATACCGCATTCAGACCATAATAGAGGGAATCGCCCTCCATAAAAAGCTCCTGCGTGGTGAAGGGAACGAAGATGGCGGTGGAAGTGGTGGTCAGTGCGCGCTTGATGGGAACGAGGTTATTTGCCAGCGGCAGGCTGCTCATAAGACCCTGCTCCTGCAGATAATCCAGTCGGTTTAGAGTGCAGTTGAACTTCTGAGCGATACCAGCAGTCTGAAACACAGCACTATCCAACTCCTGCTTGGTCTTTGCTGTATTAAGGAACAGCACCGTAACAAGGAACATACGCTCATTGCGGCTCTGCAAATCATCCAGAATCTTTTTGGCCTCGCCGCCATAAGTTGCAAGGTCACTCGGAATAATTTCCATATCATAACCAGACCTCACAGCTTTCTTCTGTTCCTCAATTTTCATACGGTCCAGGTCGGTAATTTTGCCCTTGATCAGTTTGATGGCTTTCAGCTGGTCTACCGACTGCACATGAATACTGACCACCAGATTTTTGTCCATGTCCAGAAACTCGGCCAGCACCTTATCCGTCAGTTCCGGGGCAAGGATGTTCAGATAGGATGCTGCACCGTAGGTGTCGCCCATCATAAAGTCCTTTCCGCTCTTGAACAGGAAGCTGGTCGGGGCAATGAAGTCTTTAGTCGTCATGCCGCTCTGCAGGATGCGGTCATAGCTGAAATCGAACTTCTGCTGTTCCTCCTGATGAAAGGTTTCGTACATGATCTGAAGCCGTTCCACGCCGTTCAGCGGGTAGGCTTTCACACCCAGCACCTTGAAATTGTTGAGAATATCGGTTTCGATACGCTCTAACCGGGGCTTTGCTTCCTGAACACTCTTTGCTTCGATGCTGAACGTGATGTACTTCGTCCGAACCAGACCGTTGTTGCCCTTGGCAAGCTGCTGTTTCAACATCTGCGCATATTCCATGCGTACATCATCGAACTGGTCATGCTGCGGCTCAATCTGAATGACCTTGTTGTATTCGCTCATATCACTTTTGTGGTTAATGAACGAAAGCTGAAAGCGGATGCTGGAATCAAAGTAGTTGAGGAAGTCACACCAGCTTTCAAAAATGGTGTTCTTATCTTCGTTTTGCGCGAGCTGATAGTTGATGTCATAGAAGCGGACGGTTTTGGAATACAGATGTTCCTCCACCCGGCAGATACCGTCGCGCCCCATTTCCAGATACGGAATGGAACGCTGCACGGTCAACCGCTGTTCCTTTTCGTTCTTCGCAGGTTTGCGGAAGAATTTCTGGAAGAAGTCGCCCGGCTGCGGTTTCTTCTTCGGTTCACTTTTTACCAAGAATGCCTCCTTTCTTCTGGATCGGTGCTGCGGTTTCCAGTTCCCGCTCATACAGGTTTTCGACCTCATAGCGGCGTACCGCAGGACGTTTGAAGCGGACGCTGATGAAATTCGTCAGGATGGTTTCAAGGTGCATCCCGTTTTTCTCATATAGCGCAAAGAAAAACTCCGGCAGCATCAGAAGCACCATGCCTGCCGCTGCATTGCTCGTTCCCAGCGTATCTTCCAGAAATTCTTTCGTAAGCTCGTTCCCAGCGTACCGCGCATGAGGAAGTAGAACGGAACACCAATTCCTGCTGCGAAACCCATGCACACAAGCTGGCGTTTCGTTAGGTTCAGAAAGACCTTGTTTTTCACTTTGGAAAGGTCTTTAGGAATCGTTACATAGGCCATTTATCACCAGAACAGCCAGACCGCCGCCGGGAAACGGCGTTGTCTGCTGTCTTTTCCTTTCATTGGATTTTCCCGGATTTAGTGACTGCCAAAGATCTGTTTGGACAGACTTCCCGTTTTGAGCAGCGAGAAGCAAAGAATCACCGTGTAGGCCATCGTGCCGAACAATGCCGAGTGAATATCCGAAGATACCCGGATGCTGCCGATGAGGGCTGCATAGATTGCCACGCAGACCATCATCAGAAACGCCTGAAATGCCAGCGCGAACAGCCCCCGGAAGTAGTTCGTACCCACATGACCCCATTCACGGTTGCTCATGGTTGCAAATGGAATCGGAGCAAGCGAAGTGTAGAGGTATATTTCTATCATTCTGCCGTACATAATTACCGTGATAACCACCGACAGAATTTTCAGACACCAGCTTACAACAAGGGTTTCCAATGCCAGCGTCACCAGTTCGCCAATCGCCATTGTTGCCATTGCCGCCTGCATCTGCATGGAAAGAGAACTAATATCAATGGCGGTATTGCCACGGATAATGCCGGAGGAAGAATTTACCACCGACTGTCCAATGTCAAATACCGCCATTGCAATATCGAACGTATGACTGACGAGATAGACCGCGATCCACATCTTCACGAAATACTTGAAGAACATCCAGGTGTCCACATCGTGCAGATTGTTCCGTTCCGTCAGCATCGAGATCAGCTCATAGCAGAGGATCAGCGTAATGATGATTCCTGCAATCGGAATCACCACCGAATCCGAAATGTTACGGATCATGCTGAAAATACTGCTGTTCCACCCTTGCGGTGTCTGCCCGACCTGAGCAGCGATTTCACTGGTCTGTTGGTTGACCGCTGTGAACATCGTACTCAGGTTGGACTCCACCATGCCGGAAAGAAGTTCCCTCATCCATTTTTCGATTGCTGCGAAAATATTATCGAACAATGGCGGGTTTTCCTCCTATCGCTTGTTGATTAGCCGAACAGACCAGAGAGCAGCGGGATCAGCTGGGTGCCGATGAGAATGACACCGCCGCCGGACATCAGCTGCTTCATGCCCTGGGACTTTGCTGATGTGTGATAAAGAAGTAGTAGAAGTGTAAAAAATTTTGCCGTTCCTATCCGGCGTTTGCGCATTGCGCCGGATAGGTCGGGCGGTCATTCGGGCAGGTCTACCTTGCCAACGAAAGAGTAATAAATATCAATGTCCTGTCTGCGTGTGCCGTTCTCGTCATAGCTGCACTCATGCACAACGATTTTCTCCACAAACTCACGCAAAAGGGTAGGGGTAAGTTCTTCAAAGCTGGTGTACTTGCGGACAACATTCATAAACTTTTCTGCGTTTACCGTGGCTTCCTGCGCTTTGGAAAGCTCTGCCCGGATAGCGGCGGCTCTCTCTTTCAGTTCTTTCTGCTCGGCTTCATAGTCTGCCGACAGCTCCGTGAAACGCTCGTCTGAAATGCGCCCGGTCACGCTGTCCTCATACAGCCGCTTGAAGATAGCGGATAACTCGCTGATACGCTTCTCGGCGGCTTCCAGCTCCTTTTTCCTTGCGGCGTTCCTGCGCTTGCCCCCGTCCTCGTTCTGCTCGATCAGCAGCTTCATAAACCGGGCTTCGTGCTTCGCTGCATAGCTGGTGACTTTCCGCAGATTGTCGGTCACTCCGGCGGTCAACAGGTCGGTGCGGATAAAGTGCGCCGTACAGTCACGGGTACGCTTCTTGTAGCTCCCGCAGATATAACAATCCTGCTTGCGGGTGGCGTTCTGGTAACGCTGCTGGTAAAGGACGCTGCCGCAGTCGGCACAAAAGAGTATGCCGGAGAATAAGCCCACTTCATCATAGCGGTTCGGGCGTTTGCGCTGCTTGCGTAACTCCTGCACACGCTCCCACATCTGGGTGTCAATGATAGGCTCATGGTGGTTCTCGAAAATCGCCTGTTTCTCAATGGGGTTCTCTACGCTGTGCTTGGTCTTGTAGGACGGCTTCTCCGTCTTGAAGTTTACCAGACAGCCCGTGTACTCCCTGTTTTCAAGGATATGTACCACGGTATTGGTCGCCCACTTGCACTCATAGCCGGGGTGGTAGCGGCGGGTGCTTCCCGTCCGACGGTATTCCAGCGTTCCCGGCGTGGGGATCTCCTGCTCTGTGAGCATACGGGCTATCTTGGTCGGCCCGTTCCCGGCAAGGCACAAGCTGTAAATCTGCCGCACAACAGGGGCGGCTTCCCCGTCAATGATAAAATTTTCGTCCTCGTCCATAAAGTAGCCGTATACGGGTTTGCTCGTGACGGGCTTCCCGCTCATACCCTTAGACCGTTTTACTGCTTTGATTTTCTTGCTCGTATCTCTCACCAGCCATTCGTTAAAAATGTTCCGCAGAGGGGCAAAATCATTGTCGCCCTGTGCGCTGTCCACTCCGTCATTGATAGCGATAAAGCGGACGCCTTTCTGTGGGAAAATCATTTCCGTATACATTCCCACTTGCAGATAGTTTCGCCCTAACCGTGACATATCCTTGACGATAACGGTGCCGACTTTTCCGGCTTCAATGTCCGCAAGCATGGCTTGAAAACCGGGTCTTTGGAAGTTCGCCCCAGAATAACCGTCATCTGTGTACCATTGCAGATTGGAAAAGCCGTTCTGCTTCGCATAGGTTTCAAGAATACGCTTCTGGTTTGAAATAGAATTGCTCTCACCTTGCAGCTCGTCCTCGTGGGATAATCTCGGATAAAGGGCGGTAATAAGGTTTCGGGTGGTCTGTCTTAACATAGTGTCCTCCATTTCCGACAGCCAGCCCCACTATTCCGTATGACTATCATACCACACGCCGGGGCTGGCTGTACAGTCCTTTCTGCTTCTTTACGTCCCGTCAAATTGCCGATTTTTGTGTAGCAGCTTCCGCTTCCAGCACTTTCAGCATTTTATCGGCGGCGGTGGCGGTGGTGTCCTGCTTGAAATAGCCGGAAACGACAAGGACAGAATTACCTATGCGGATTTCCGTCACGCAATCCGGGCGGCGGGTGCTGCGGTCATTCTTTGGGGTGTTGGTCATAGGCGGCTCTCCTTTCTGTTCATCAGCTTTTTCAGTTGTCCCATTTTCTCCTGCGCCGTGGCTTTTCGGAAGTTGCTCCCGGTAAAGCGGACAGGAGAACACATTTCAATCAGACGGTCATAAATGCGGGCGTGGGCGGTGTCCTCCGGGTGCTGCAAGTCCTCCAGCGTGAGATTAGTCGTGACGATCAGCGGCCTGCCGCTGCGGTAACGGCTGTCAATCACGTTGTAGACCTGCTCTAAGCCGTATTCCGTTCCCCGTTCCATTCCAAAATCGTCAAGGATAAGCAGCGGGAAGCTGCAAAGTCGGGAGATATATTCATTCCTGCCCTCAAAGCTGGCGGCAAGGTCACCCAATATCAATGCAAAGTTTGTCATGCACACGGGGATTTCACGCTCCATAAGGGCATTTGCGATACAGCCCGCAAAATAGCTCTTGCCTGTGCCAACGCCGCCCCATAGCAGATAGCCAATGTTGCGCTCTTTCATGGTTTCCCAGTTCTCCACATAGAAATGGGCGTGTTCCATTTGCGGGCACTTGCCGTTGTCGTTCTCAAACGTCCAGCCCTGCATAGCCGGGTCTGTAAAGCCCCGCCGCTTCAACCGCTCGACAGTTTCAAGGTGACTGCGCTGTTTCTCTGCGGCTTCCCGTTCCTCACGCTCTGCCCGCTGGCAGTCACATTCTGCCGGGTGGCGGTCACGCCCCAGCCATGCGGCGGTTTCTTTGGGGAAATAGCCCTCTTTGGGCTTGTGGCACTTCCCGCAGTATAAAAGCCCGTCCTCGCCGGTGTAGTCCTCCGGCTCCGGCGTGGTGTCGGTCATATTCAAAATCATTTCATCAAATCCATTCGTCATAAGCTCTCGCCCTCCTTACAGGTATAATCGGGTATGCCCTTTTTCGGGGCTTTCTTGGCTGCGTCCTCCTGCGCCCACTTGAAAATCGTGGCTGCATGGCTCTTGTATTTCCTCCCGCTGGAAGCGATATGGCAGGATAGGCGGTCAATGTAATACTCCCACTTGCCGGGAAGCTCTGTTTTCAGCCCGTCAAGCTCCGTATCGGAAAGAATGACATTGTGGTATCTGCCATAGGCGGCGGGGGCGGGGTGTCCCGTTTCTAACTCTCTCTCTTTTTCTATTTCTATATCTATCTCTTTCTCTATCTCTATCTCTGGTGGACAAATGTCCGCTCGATATGGTGGACATTTGTCCGCCCCTGTCTGCGGCAGGGCTTTTTGTTCCTGCAAAGCCAGCCGCGCCCTGCGCTTGCGCTCCCCCTCGGTAGAGGACTGGCCGATTAAAAGCTCAATGTTGCTCATGTAGAGTGCGCCGCTTGGCAAAGGCTCCACAAGCCCCAGCTTCATAAAGATTTTCAAAGCTCTCTCTACGGTACCTACCTGCTGGCGGGTAATGGTCGCAATCATCTGGGCGGTGTAGGGGATATTCTCGTCAAGCTGCAATTTCCCGCCGTTTTTCAGCGATTTCAAGTACAGCTTCAAGAGAATGTTGGAATAGATAACGCCGTCCTGCATACTTTCCAGCAGAACGATTGCATCATCGTCAAAATAGCTCTCTTTCAGCTTGAGGTAGTAATATTTGCGGTTATCTGCCATAGGCTGCGTCCTCCTTTTTCCAGCGTTTGGAATAATAGCGAGGGCATAGTATGATAACCGCCCGGAAGCTCTGTTTGCAGTCACGGGTGCAGCCCCGGCATAGGTCGTTGTAAGTGATACGGTTGCGGTGGTTGAGGAAGAAAGACCATTCCAGCCGCCGCTTCTTGCTCATTCTCGGCAATGGTAAGCTCCTTTCTGCCGTTCCTATCGGTGTAGCGGGATAGGGGGCATTTTCTGTATGTTCTCGGTATCATTTTCGGGCTTTTTCTGCCCTGTAAGCCCCGTTTGGAAGTCGGGGAGTATTGCGGTAAGGGTTCATATCATACCTGTATTTTTGTAGGGTTTCGGTATCATTTCGGGGCGGTCTTTAACGCTCCTGTTCACGCTTTTTCTGCTGGCTCGGTGCGCCCCTTAAAATCTGGTCGATATTGCGTCTGACTGTCTGAAGCTCCTGCGCCCGCTGGCGTTTCTCCCGGTAGTCGTTATATCCGGCGTTCTTCTGGACGGTAAGCTGCTCAATCTCCCTTTGCAGGGCTTTGCTGGCTGGCAGCTTGGTTATTCCATGCTCCCGGAAATAACGGGCGGCTGTGTCCGCTATGATAAAATCGCTTTCGTGCTGTTCCCGGTAGGCTCTCCGGGCTTTCTCCGATTTCTGCGCTTTCAGACCGTCACGGGCGGGCTTCGTGCCGATATAGCCCAAAAGGTTGCGCTGCAATTCCTTTTTCTCCCGGATAGCGGCTTCCAGCCCTTTCAGTCCGGCAAGGCTCTCCTGCGTGGCGGTGTTGGCTGCGGAAATGGCAGCGTCCAGCTCGTCCGGGGAAGAAAAGCCATACTGCTGGTAGAGCATGAGGGTAGCCGACATCTGTTTGAGGTTGTGCATGGTCGCCCACTTCTCATAGCCCCGTCCTTTCCCCTCGGCTCGCTTGGCGGCTATGTCTACCATGCGCTGTACAGCGTCATTGTTCGGGGCGTTTTTCGCTTCTTTTTTCGTCCGTAAGCGGTCTTTGATACTGCCGGGGTATTCCGCTATGGCTGCGGGTTTTTCGGCGGCTCTGGCGGCGTTCTGCTCCAAAACGGAGAGGACAGCAGCCCGGTCAAAATCGTCCCCCAGCTTCCGGGCGGTAATTGGCTTCGTCCTGTCCGGCGTGAGGTAACTTAGCCGCCCCCGGCTCTCCTTGACGGTCACACCATGCCGGAGAAGCAGGGCGGCAAACTCATCAAAGCCGGAAGCAGCGGCAAGGGCTTCCCGGATAGTCCGGCGCAGCTTCGCCTTATCCGTTTCAAACTTGGTCTGCCGGGGCGCGATACCGTCCGCAGCAATAGGGGCGTTGGCTCTGTCAAGGGCAGCCTGTCCTTTCTTCTGCGCCCAATACTCACGCTCGGTAATGCGTTCTTTGCTGCCGTTCAAAAGGTCTATCTGGTAAAGCCCCTCGCTGTGGCACATCTCCATGACTTCGGCTTTCAGATAGTTCATAGCTGCGTCCGTACAGCGGTGCTTGCAGCCTGCTTTCCTGTCCGCTGGCCTGTCCATGTGGGGCAGCATGGGAACCTCCGCAATCCGCAGACTGTTAATGACGATATGCACATGGATATTTTCGGTGTGGCTGTGTCCGTCCGGGTGGGTGCAGACAAGGGCCTGGTGTCCGGGGAAATGCTCGGCGCAGAACTTCTCGCCCAGCTCCTGCGCCCGATCAACGGTCAAGCCGTTGTCCGGGCCGTCCCGTGGGTCAAAGCTGATGATGTAGTGGTGGCTCTTTACGTCCTCCCGTTTCTGGTTCTTGCCGTAGCGGAGATTGGAGCGCATACAGGCAACGGCAAAATCCTCCCCGCCACAATTCAGAGAGGATATGCGGTAGTCTACCCTCGGTATGAGCCGCCCGTCTGCGTCAAGGGTGGGCTTCATGGTAAACTCGTCATGCTCGAATGTGAGGTATTTTTCAGCGTCCCCGTAGTTGGCATTTTTAGAGCTGATATGTTTGAGTATCGCCAACGGCTTCACCTACTTTCTGCAAGACTTCAAACTTCAAGGCGGCAAGGTCGGCGGCGGCTCCCCGCACTTCCTTTTCCAGCCCCCGGTAGGGGCTTCCGTATTCGTTCAGGCTCCGGGCAATCTGGTTTAAGTTGCCGCCGATTTTCCCGTACTCTGCCGTGAGCTTGGAGAGGGCGGCAAGCAGCCCGTCATTGACCGGGGAAACGGTGACAATGGGGCGTATGGTCGCTTTCCGTATGGCTTGCCGGATAAACTCGGACTGGCTGATTTCATAAGCCGCCAGCCGCCCGGTGAAGTCGGCGTATTCTTCATCGGTCATGCGGGTCTTTACCACATGACGGCGGTGGGGCGTATTGTATTTCTTTCGCATGGTCTGTGACCTCCTTTCTCGCCCGACAGGGCGCATAGCAGGGTTTGGGGAAGGCACTCCCCAACAAGATTCCCGCAGGGGCAAAAATAAGCGGAGAGCGAATTTTGGCACCTCGGTAGAATCTTGCTCTGAAAAACTCCGGCGTTCCCCGGCTCCCGTCCTTTCCGCTAACAAAACGTTTCAAAAGGGCTTTGCTACCCGCTATTCCGGCTTATCTTGAAAATTTTCCTTTCACTACCTACAACACCACGCAAAGCAAAATGGACGGAGATTTTTAGAATTTCCCCTCTATTCCCTACAACACCACGCAAGCCGGAATAGGCGGACAATGGCAGTATTTTTTTCTTTGATACCCTCTACGGATAAGTAAGGGATTTTGCCAACTGCGGCGGCTATTTTCCCTTTTGTTTTTTCATACTGGGGATTTTCAAAAATGCCAAACAGGAACGAAAAAAAGCAGCAAATCTGTTGAATAGATTTACTGCTTTCTGGTTGCCGGCGAAGCGGCGGTTATTCAGTTGTAGGCGGTAGGGCTATCTCCCAAAGCGGAACTTGAAAATAGCTGTGAGAAGCGTCTGGGTGATGTAGTCCTCTGTATCTTGGTCTACCCGTCCATTCACACGGGCGGCACATTGTATGCGGCGGCGGTAATACTGCAATACAGTTCCCACCGCTTCCGGCTCCCCGCTGGCGGCTTGGACGATTGTTTCATAGGGGAGAAGCCTATTATTTCTCATATGCCATTCCCTCCATTTCCGCTTGGAGCTGCCGTAGGGCTTTTCGGATATGGTAGCCCGCTGTGCTGCGGCTGCGCCCGTACTGTCTGCCAATTTCGTGCTGTGGAATACGCTTGAAAAAGGACAGGTAAATCATTTCCCGCTCCCGTTCGTCCAGCCGTGACAGGGCTTCCGCAAGTAAACCGCTGCTGAAAATGACCGTATCGCCGCAAAGGGTAAGTATGTATTCCTCGTCCGGCTCCGGGGCTTGGAAATATTCATCTGTCGTGCCTAAAGGGTAGTGCTTTTCGTCTGTGAGGTATTCAAGGGATATTTCTCTTTTGTGCTTCCTGCTCCGTGTCCTCGCTGCGTTGATCGTTGCATTTCGGATAACGACTTTGCAAAAGGCATGGAAAGTGTACTCGATATGTTCCCGATATTCTTCTGTACAGGTCATGGAAAATCCCCCTTTCCTCCCAAAAGGGCTGTGGCTGGTTAGTAGTTGCTTTTTATGATAGTAAGGGGCGGCAGCACTTTAGGCTGTCGCTCCTTGACTGCCTAACTGCAAAACCGGGCGGGGCTGTCAACGGCGGGCGAAGCCCGTTCATCTTGACCGTTGACTGGCTCGGCCGGGTTTGCTATTTATCCGGCAAACTTGAATTTATTTTAAGCTATCACGTTTTACCTTTTTAAGCCTTACTATCATTACCATAGGAATTTCTTTATTGTTTTTGAAACATTCTTCATAAAATCCATCAATGACAAATCCAGCTCTGAAACAAAGGTTAAAAATATCTTGTATGGAACGATGATAATAAATCTGCTCCTCCG
>OQVR01001248.1_pt1 | contig 11011 bp, 6 predicted proteins | sample 1691521 | NCBI WGS metagenome assembly OQVR01 (sample SAMN03418256, study PRJEB22391) | human gut metagenome | biome: human-gut; feature: organic feature; material: feces | host: Homo sapiens | place: Tanzania | collected 2013-01
GCAGTACGATCGTTACATTATAACGGTCGCGCGTAGCATTGTCTGACGAAGAATAGCGTTCAGCCTTAAGGTCGACAATCTGGGGCGCACCTACACTAATATCGGTGCGCTTCACTCCATTTTGAGTCAGGAAAGCCTCAATGCGTGGCGTCACTGCGTTAAGGTTAGCATAGATAGCTTGCAGGTCGTTGCCAGTAGTCTTGTAGGTGATAGGCCAAATGACGTGGTCGGCCTTTACTTCACGCTCTGCCAGTCCGCGCACACTCACTACACGGTCTTTGCTGGCGAAGGCCGAAAGTCCTAAGTAGATGAAAAAACCTAAGACGAGCATGCCAATAGCCATGATAATGGCCTCTATGCGATAGTTCTTCATAATCGTTGTCTGTTTTAGATTGTTAATAAGATGTGGAAAGGTTATGGCTGCAAATATAAGGCGGTAGGATAAACCAATGCCAATTTTGGAATTTAAAAATGCTTAATTGCGTCCTTTCCCCCTTACCCTCCTTCCCGACCAGAGGGGGGAAGGGGAGAGGCTGCAGTTTGTTAATCCTTCAGATTTGCTTTGTATAGGATAAGATTATTATCTTGTTTTGCTATATACGCCATGCAAAACAGTTGGTAATATGTTGAGAGATGTAATAACGTTGTATTTTGTAACATTAATGTTGCAATGTATCAAAATTACAAGTGAATGCAACATTTGTGCTTGACAAAAGTGTTGGCTATCAGTAGTTTTGCAGCACAAACACCACATGAGGTGTAACATTTGATGCACGTCACATTTGTTATCATACGCGGCAAAGAGGCACAAACGAGTCCTCACGACGGGTTATAAATGTACACGCCATGTGGTAGTTAACGAAACTCATCTTTTTACACCGATCTACAAAAAACAACAGTTACCATGACTTACCAAAAGAGACAATTGCAACGCGCAGCCTTGCTGACCTTTATGGCTGCTATAAGCGCGGGAGCAATGGCACAAGGAAAAGTTACAGCTGCTGACAGTACAGCCACAGAGAATGCTGCCAAAGAAGAGGGCAATCGCAACGTGATGCTCAACGCAGCGTCAGCAAATGGGCCTCGCGAGATTTCAATCGGGTTGCCAGGCGGCGATGTCAATGTGCTTGAAAACGGACTCCCCGTTGTATTTAACTCCAACCCTCACAACGTAAATACCCACTGGAGAGGTGATGGGTCGTTGGCTCACACAGGACTCTTAAAGATATCAGAGACGGCCATTACGACGGGCAACATAGGTTACGCTGTCAATTCGTTCGACCAATTAGGCACGGACAAGACAAAATTCTTCAACGGCACGCTGAATTATAACACCAACCACTTTGGCAAACAACAGTTCGACCTCAATCTCAATGGTGCCATTGGTGAGGGGTGGTTCTATTCAGGCAGCGTTTATCAGAACTTCGACCCAGGTTCGTTTAAGTTGCGCTTTGCACAGTACCAAGACCGTACGGAGATCTATAAATTTGCGTTGACAAAGCTCTATAACGAAGGTCGCGGCCGCTTGTCAGCCATTTATCATTACTCCAACTCTCACTGGCTATCGAACGCCACGACGGGAGCGCCCTTTATCTATAATGGTGATGGGTCAGTAAAGGAAATACCTGGTTTCAGCCTTGGCACCAGTTCTTACCTGCCCAACGTTTCGACCATTCCTTATATGGACATGCGCACGGGTGAGGTAAAGACTACCTCGCTCTACGATGCCACAGCCAGCCGAGGCAATCAGTTTACACTACAGAACAACTATCGTTGGGACAATGGATTGGAGTGGGACGTGCGCTTTAAGTACGACCACGCACAAGGCTCGTATCTCTACCAAACTCCTATGTCGCTGAGCGAAGTGACCATAGCCGATGGTTATTATACGAAAGGCGCAGACGGAACACTTACCCCCTACGCAGGCCATTTGCAGAGCCGCATGTCGTGCTTCAACCGTGGCAAGATAGATGAAACGTTCCTCACCTCTGAACTCAAGCGTAAATATGACAACATGACGTGGCGCGTGGGTTTGAACCAATGGCATTACCACAACGATTACGCTTCGTGTACGACGATGTACGACCACACAGTAGAGGCGATGCCCAACATGCTTTATCACCCCGCAGCCTTGGCTGAGAAGAATTATTATGGCACTTCGGCCTATTATAATTTTAACCAGAATGCGTCGGAGTATTATAAAGGTGATGAGAACAAATTGGCTATCTTTGCCACACACGATTGGGACATCACACCAAAGTTCAACCTCTATTACGGTGTACGCTTAGAGTGGCAACGCTCAAAGGGCGAGAATGCTGCCGTGCGCAATGCGGAGGGTAAGTATGTAGGGCGTTTTGCCAACTATCACTTAGGCGCTACGGCCGCTGACGGCACAGTGATTGCCCCAGTTGATTATGCTTACAATTGGCTCAACACGGTATACACAGCAGCCTTGACTTATAAAGTGACGAAGCAGTTTGGCTTTACGGGCGACTTCACTTATATTGTGCAGCATCCGCGTTTCGACAACTTTGCCCCTGCTACCTTGCCCAATACGGACAAGATTACTGTGCCTTTGGCACGTGGTGGTGTGTATTATAACAACAAGTGGATTAGCTTGACTTCGCTCTTTACTTACATTTCGAAGACAAACAATAACTCTACGCTGAATTTGCAGCATGGTGCCGAGATTATGGCTGCTCCGATGAGTTATGACATTCAGACTTGGGGATGGACGACCGACGCTATTATTCGTCCGTTCAAGGGCTTTGAGCTTCACGCTTTGTTTACTTACCAAAAGCCGACTTACAAGAAGTATGAAACCTCGGTTACCTTTAGCGATGGTTACAAGGGTAGCATCAATGCTACTGGCAACATTGTAGCTGAGATTCCGCAGGTGTTGATTGAACTTGACCCGAGCTATATGATTACACCCGACTTGAAGTTGTGGATGAGTTTCCGCTATTTTGGCAAGACTTATGCTAACATTAACGATGCTTATTATTTTAACGGTCGTTGGGAGAGTTTTGGTGGTGTTGACTGGAAGGTTAACAAGATGCTGAACTTGGGTTGCACGGTTGTGAACTTCTTGAACCAAACAGGTGCTAAGGGTAGCATTGCTGGTGCCGAACTTATTACAAAAGAAGAGGCTGGCAATTATAAGAATTGCTTGATGACTGGTAGCTACCTGCGTCCGCTCACCGTGGAATTTACCGCAAAATTGAATTTTTAAGTCAATGTAAAATTTATAATTTATAATGTATAATTGCCGTGCGGATTAGCGTAGAAAAATTCTACATTGTACATTATTAATTATCCATTGTACATTATCCATCATCCTTTCTAACAGTTATAAAAAATGAAACGAATTGTAACCGCTATGGCTACAGCACTGACTTGTGCTGGCCTTTATGCTCAGAAAATGGATATTTCTACTGTAGGCGATACTGCAGTAATTACCATTACCAATCCTACAAAATACCTCATTCTGCCCATAGAAGAAAATATGCCCGAAGCTCAGGTGGTGCTTGATCAAGGCAAAAAGACGGACACTTGGATGGACGTGCGTTTGGCTGTGAATGGTGTGGACTATGAGGTGCCCTTTGCACTGAACAAGGGTAACAAGGCTGTGGTGAAGATTGCGAATTTGGCAAAGAACGCATTGGCACTGCAAAAGTTGCGCCTCAGCGACACTTGGAATGTGACAAACACGGATTATTACCGTCCGGTATATCACCACACGCCTGCCTATGGCTGGATGAACGATGCGAACGGTTTGACCTATAAAGATGGTGAGTATCACCTCTACTTTCAGTACAACCCTTATGGATCGAAGTGGGGCAACATGCACTGGGGACACTCAGTGAGCCGCGACCTTGTGCATTGGCAACACCTTGACCCTGCGATTGCTCGCGACACCTTGGGCCACATTTTCTCGGGTAGCACGGTGGTAGACAAGAAGAACTCGGCTGGCTTTGGCAAGAATGCTATTATTGCTTATTACACCTCGGCAAGCGACAAGAATGGACAGATAGAGTGCATGGCATATAGCAAAGACAATGGTCGCACTTTTACGAACTACAAGGGCAACCCTGTGTTGCGTCCGTTTGACGGATTGAAGGACTTCCGCGACCCGAAAATCTTTTGGTATGAGCCCGCGAAGTCGTGGTATATGATTGTTTCTGCCGACAAGAATATGCGTTTTTACAAGTCGAATAACTTGAAAAAATGGCAATATGTAAGTCAGTGGGGCGAAGGTTTCGGCGCACAGCCTAACCAGTTTGAATGTCCTGACTTCTTCCCCTTGGCTGTAGATGGCGACAAGAGCAAGATGAAGTATGTGATGATTGTGAACATCAATCCTGGCTTTGTATTTGGCGGTAGCGCTACACAATATTTTGTGGGTGAGTTTGATGGCAAAGAATTCCATTGCGACTCAAAACCCGAGACTGTGAAGTGGCTTGACTGGGGTAAGGATCACTATGCAACAGTGACTTTCTCGAACCTTGGCGAACGCATTGTGGCTGTGCCTTGGATGAGCAACTGGCAGTATGCCAACATTACGCCTATCCGTCAGTATCGTGGTGCCAACGCATTGCCCCGCGAACTGAAGTTGTTCTCGAACAATGGCGAAACTTATCTTTCAGCGAATGTGGTGGAAGAAGCCCGTGCATTGAGAAAGGAGACTAAAGAAATAGGACAGGTGGAGGTTGACAATGCGAACCCCTACGTGCAGCGTAACCTTTTTAGCAATCATAATGGTGCCTTTGAAATTGAAGCCGACATTAACCCTGGCAACAGTGACGTGGTGGGCTTGAGTCTCTTTAACGACAAGGAAGAACGCACATTGGTTTATCTCGACTTGAAGAATAAGCGTTTGGTGATGGACCGCACTGAAAGCGGATTGACCGACTTTGGCAAACAAGCCGAACGCCACAACATAGAGAAGGCTGCCGAGGCTGCTGGAAAGATGAAGGGCAAACTCTCGCAAGACATTGCGCTGAACTATAAGAACGATTTTGCACTGGCTACATGGGCTCCGCTTTCGCTCTGCGGTGACGCACAGGATATGAAGGAGGGTGTTTATCACTTGGATATTTTTGTGGACAAATGCTCTGTGGAGATTTTTGTGAATGGCGGACGCATTGCCATGACCAACCTTGTATTCCCCACACAACCCTACAACAACTTGAAGGTGTGGGCTGAAGGTGGCAAGGCGCAAATTGCTAACGCTAAGGCTTATTCGCTCGGATTGTAAAACTTTTTCATTATAGAAATGTTATTGTGACTATCAGGGGGGGCGTCTCTGAGATGTGTTTTTAGGGCGTCCCCTTTTTAGTTACCCTTTTCTCTCCTAATTTCCTCGAAAAAAATGAAACAGACCAATAAAATGGCAATCATCTCGGTGATGTTTTGCTTTTTCTGCATGGGGTTTGTGGATCTTGTTGGTATTGCCAGTAACTATGTGAAGGCTGACCTCCACCTCAGCGACTCTGTAGCTAATATTTTTCCCTCGTTGGTATTCTTTTGGTTCCTTATTTTTAGTGTGCCCACGGGGGTGCTTATGAATAAAATTGGACGTAAAAAAACGGTATTGCTCTCGCTTGTTGTGACTGCCATTTCGTTGTTGCTCCCTCTCTTTGGCGAAAGTTTCGGCATTATGCTTTGCGCTTTCTCGCTCTTGGGCATTGGCAACGCATTGATGCAGACCTCGCTCAATCCACTTGTGACTTGCGTGATGAATGGCGGACACTTGGCAGCTGTGCTCACTTTTGGACAATTTATTAAAGCCATAGCCTCGTTCATTGCTCCCTATCTTGCCATTTGGGGTACTACACAGGTGATCCCTTCGTTTGGCTACGATTGGCGCATTCTCTTTGCTGTTTTCCTTATTATTGGTATATTTGCCACAGCGCTACTTGCTACGATTCAGATAGACGAACCTGAAGCCACAGCAGCTAACATGAGTGTGGGAAACCAATTTGCTCAGGCTTTTGCCCTGTTAGGCAAGCCCCTTGTGTTGCTCACCTTCTTGGGCATTATGTGTCATGTGGGCATTGATGTGGGCACAAATACTACGGCTCCGAAAATTTTGATGGAACGCCTAGGCATGACGCTAAACGATGCTGCCTTTGCCACCAGCCTCTATTTTATTTTCCGTACCATTGGTTGTTTTACGGGTTCCTTCTTCTTGCGCATAATGAAGGCTCGCACCTTCTTTCTTATCTCGGTGGTGCTTATGGCTGCCTCGATGGCGTGTTTGTTGTGGGGCGACAGTAAGTGGGTGCTCTATGCAGGCATTGCACTTGTGGGTTATGGCAACTCGAACATTTTCTCTATCTGTTTTTCAAATGCCTTGATGGCTGTGCCCGAAAAGCAGAACGAGGTGAGTGGACTCATGATTATGGGTTTGTTTGGCGGTACGCTCTTCCCCCTCGTTATGGGTGTAGCCTCTGACGCGATGGGTCAGGCTGGCGCTGTGCTTTGCATGGCAGTTGGCGTAATTTATCTTTTTACTTATATCACTAAAATTAAATAACTTCCTTTCATGGAAAATTATATTGTAGGTCTTGGCGAAACGCTTTTTGACTGTCTGCCCGATGGTAAGAAATTGGGTGGTGCTCCTGCTAACTTTGCTTATCACGTGAGTCAGTTCGGACTGAATGGTATGGCTCTCTCGGCGATTGGCAACGACGAAGATGGTAAACAAATTATACGCGAATTGGATGCGCACGGATTGAAGCACCATCTTGAGGTGGTGGATCAACCCACGGGTACGGTGCAGGTGACGCTGTCGGGAGATGGCATTCCACAATACGACATTTGCTTGGGTGTGGCTTACGACAATTTGCCTTGGACGCCCGAAATTGAACGCATTGCCCATAATACGCGTGCCGTATGTTTTGGCACTTTGGCACAACGCACGGTGACCACACGTTCTACGATTTACCGTTTTTTGGATGCGATGCCTCCCTTGGGCACGTTTAAACTTTTCGACATTAACCTTCGCCAAAATTGGTATTCGAAGGAGGTGATTGAGGAGTCGCTCTCTCGTTGCAATGTGCTTAAAATTAACGATGAGGAGATTGTGAAGGTGGCTCACCTTTTGGAGCTTGGCGATATTGCGGATATCGACCCTACTCAGGAACTTTTGCAGCCCATAAATTTTGAGGACCAGGTGCAGCAGTTGATTAGTCGCTATAATTTGCAAATGGTGGTGCTGACTTGTGGTGCCTTTGGATCGTATGTGGTGACGGAGAGCGAAATGAGTTTTCAGCCTACGCCTAAGGTGAAGGTGGCTGATACGGTGGGCGCTGGTGACTCGTTTACGGGTGCTTTTTGTGCAGCGATTCTTGCGGGCAAGTCGGTTGGCGAGGCACACAAGATTGGGGTGGATGTTTCAGCATACGTTTGTACGCAACAGGGGGCTATGCCTGCTTATCCGCAGGAGTTGAAAGATAAAATAAACTTTAAGCAATAGACATATAACTTTTTCATACGCAATGAGGCAGGTAACCAGAAGCACCAATCTGGTTGCCTGTTTTTTTGCGTAGACATTAAGAGCTCGCTTTGCGAGTTTTGGGGGAACATTAATAGCCATTAATGCCCATTAATTGTTTCATTAATACTTTTCCTCTGCATTATAAAATAAAGTTCTACCTTTGCAATATGGCAACAAAAAAGATAAATACATATCCATTGGTTACGGCAGAAAGTACGTTCGATGCTGTGATTCTTTGCAACGGAGAATATCCCTCCCACCCTATTCCACTTGCCATCCTTGCACATGCTCGTTATTTGTGTTGCTGCGATGGGGCAGCTTTGGCATGTATTGCACATGGGTTGCAACCTGATGCGATTGTGGGAGATGGCGATTCACTGCCCGAAACACTCAAACAAACGTATGCACACATATTTCACCCTGTTAGTGAACAAGATGACAATGACCAAACAAAGGCTACACGCTTTTGTATGACACAGGGATTTAAACGCATTGCTTACGTGGGAAGTACGGGAAAACGCGAAGACCACACCTTGGGCAATATCTCACTGCTTGCTCGATATAAAAGCGAATTTGGACTTGAGGTGACAATGATTACGGACTATGGGTGGTTTGTAGCAGCGCAAGGTGATGCACAATTTAGTGCCTTTCAGCATCAACAGGTGAGCATCTTTAATAAAGATTGCACCGCACTGTCAAGCAGTGGACTGAAATGGGATGCCTACCCTTGTACCGCGCTGTGGCAAGGAACACTCAACGAAGCCGTAGACAACACTTTTGCACTGAAGGCTGACGGTGGATATTTGGTTTTTAGGACGTTTGAGGCGAAAGAATAGGATGTGGGTGGTTCTAAAAAAACTCTCTCAAACAAAAATTTGAAAAAAGTTTGGCTTGTAATAAATAAGTTTGCAACTTTGCAGCGCATAAAGTTTAAAAGACTTTAGCAGGGGTGCTACCACAGTTGTGGATGCTGAGATAATACCCTCATTAGCTGAACCGGGTAATGCCGGCGGAGCAATTACAAAAAAAGAATTTGCAATAACGCAAATTAACACAAAACAAACTATGGACAAAAAATTGTTGATGTTGGCTGCACTCACAGCCAACATTTTGAACGTGGCTCCTATCCAAGCGAGCGAAAAAGGAGAGAAAACCCCACATGCTTTAACAGAAAAGGCAGACACGGTAGGTGTAAACTTGCAAGCAGCCCAAGTGGTTTCGACACGCGCAGGAAAGCACACACCGATGGCGTATAACAACTTGAGCCGAAAGGACATTGAGAGCGTGAACTATGGCAAGGATATTCCCTTTCTCTTGATGTTTACTCCTTCTGTCACTACTACCTCGGATGCAGGTGCAGGCATTGGTTACTCGAGCATTCGTGTGCGTGGTACCGACCCTTCGCGCATCAATATCACTGCCAATGGCATCCCTGTGAACGATGCAGAAAGTAGTCAGGTGTTTTGGACCAATATGGGCGACTTTGCATCGAGCGTAGAGAATATGCAGATTCAACGCGGTGTGGGCACATCGACGAATGGTGCAGGTGCCTTTGGCGCAACCATCAATATGCAGACTGAGAAAATTGGTACGAAGCCCTATGCAGGAGTTGACCTCTCGGCAGGTAGCTATGCCAGCCACAAAGAAACCTTCCGCTTTGGCACAGGATTGATTAAAAACCATTGGGCTTTTCAAGGCAGACTGTCGCACATTGCAAGTGATGGCTATGTGGATCGTGCCTCAACCCGATTGGATTCTTACTTCTTGCAAGGCGGTTATTTTGGCGAAAACACCGTGGTGAAGTTTATTACCTTTAATGGCAAGGAAAAGACTTATCACGCTTGGAACTATCCCTCGGTTTACGAGATGGAATTGGCAGGTAGCCGACGCTATAACTCGTGTGGCGAATATTATGACGAAGCAGGCAACGTACACTATTATAAAGATCAAAGCGACTTTTACCACCAACAGCACTACCAGTTGTTGTTGAACCAAATTATCACTCCTACGTTGAAATTTAACGCTGCCTTGCACTACACCAAGGGCTTTGGCTATTATGAGGAGTATAAAAGCGGTCGTAAGTTGGGCGAATATGGTTTAGTGGGCGCTGAGAGTGCTTATTTTAAGACAAAGACCGACTTGGTGCGTCAGAAGCTGATGGATAATGACTTTTATGGTGCCGTGGCTTCGTTTGACTATGATAACCGACAGAACCTGCGTGCCACTGTGGGTGGAGGTTGGAACCGCTATGACGGCGACCACTATGGATTGGTGAAGTGGGTGAAGAACACCGAACACATTGCCGACTTGCAACCCAACCACCGCTATTATAGCAACAATGGCGACAAGCGCGATGCCAACATCTATGGCAAGGTGAGCTATGAATTTGTGAAGGGGCTGAGTGCGTATGTTGACTTGCAATATCGCCACATCAACTACAAGATGGACGGTCCGACCGACGACTTTAACGGCACAACACAACAGGTGTTTGACTTGGAACAAAAGTACGACTTCTTCAATCCTAAGGCAGGTTTGTTTTACCAAATCAATCGTAACCACAGTGTTTATGCCTCGTATGCCTTGGCACACAAGGAGCCTACACGCAACGATTTTGAGGATAATATCAATACCCACCTTCGCGCTGAACAACTCAATGACTGGGAATTGGGCTACAAATATCAGAGCGAAAAATTCTCGGCTGGCGTAAACTTTTATTACATGGCTTATCGCGACCAATTTGTGTTGACAGGCGAACAGAATGAGATTGGCGAATTTATTGCTCGTAACGCAGGAGAGAGCTATCGTAGAGGTGTGGAATTGCAAGCAGCATGGAGTCCGGTAAAATGGTTCCGTTGGGATGCCAATGCTACATGGAGCCACAACCGCGCAAAGGATTGGACGGTTACGCTTGACGATGGCACAGCCTATAACTTGGGTGATACTCCATTGTCGTTCTCGCCCGACTTTATCTTTAACAACATCTTTACATTTGATTATCGCGGTTTCCGTGCTGCCCTTACAAGTCAGTATGTGGGCAAGCAACGCTTGTCGAACACAGGTTTTGACTATTATGTGAGCGAAGAGGAGGATGGCAACCACAATGTGAGCATGGTGTTGAAGCGCCATTTCATTACGAACCTTGACCTTGCCTACACCTTCCGCATGAAGGGTGTAAAACGCATTACCGCAGGTTGCACCTTCTATAACCTGTTCAGTGCCAAGTATTTTAACAATGGTTGGACTGCGCCAAGTTATAAGAAAGATGGCAACGGCAAAGTTGTGGCATACACCAGCAGCGATCGCTACGAAACAGGTTATGCTGTAAGTGCCCCATTCAACGTGATGGGACACCTGAGTTTTGAGTTTTAGGATTTAGTATTCATTCTTGTACGAATTTGTAGGAACAAGTTTTTCATCACTGCAAATTTCGTGCAAGAATGTATTACTTACATTATGAAAGTACGTATTTTTTATAAGTGATTGAGAATGAGATAAGTTTTTATCTCATAA
>OQVR01001249.1_pt1 | contig 11010 bp, 4 predicted proteins | sample 1691521 | NCBI WGS metagenome assembly OQVR01 (sample SAMN03418256, study PRJEB22391) | human gut metagenome | biome: human-gut; feature: organic feature; material: feces | host: Homo sapiens | place: Tanzania | collected 2013-01
TATGCAATCGAATTGGTTATTTATGCAAAAGTCTGACAGGTGGGGTATACATATAATTTTTGCCATACGCAAGAGGGTATGACTCAATGGCATGAACAGTAAAAGCCCCGGAACCGCTCAAACTTGGTTCCGGGGCTTTTTTCAGCTTTTATTTATCTTACACATAGTTTTTATTTCACTCCCACCTTAACGGTCTTGCCGTCCTTGGTGCGTATGATGTTGATGCCGCGCTGACGGTTGTTCAGCTTCTGTCCGCTGATGTTGTAGCGTGCAGAAACGTTGGCATCGTCCTCACCATAAACCTTGTTTATACCGGTCGGTATGTCGAACGGAATCTTCAGGAACTGAATCTTACCCTTCTGTGTAGCACTTACCGTAATATCGAACTTCTTCTCGAAGCCCTTCTTGATGGTCAGTCTGCCTTCAGAAGTAAGAGTTACGTTCTGTGCCGTTTCCTCGTCGAGAGCATCGGCAAATGCGTATGAAATGGTAGCCTCTGCATCGTCGAAGTTGAAGAACTTGCTCAGGTCAATCTCGCCGCCTGCGGTCTGTGTGTCAGCCTCGCCTACAATGCGGTTGCCATTGAAGTTATCAAGACAGAAGTAAGCCGGAGTGTTCAGTCCATACTGTCCCTTGTCGGTTCCGTCGAGACGGAAGCTGATACTCTTCACATTGCCCAGCGACCTCAGGTCAACCCATTGCCATGAGTCGAGGCAGTAGTGGTCAGCCTCCTTCGCCGAACGGTAGTCAGCGAGATAATACTCAACCTCGGCAGTCGTGCCGTCAACCTTTGTTCCCGTAAGGATAACCTTCAGGTAGTCGCCCTTCTCGAACTTGCGTGCCGTGCCGTTTCCGTTCTTCACGCTTTCAGTAACCCATGCATTGTTCGTGATGTAGAATCCTCGTATGCAGTCTCCCGCCACGCTGTTGTTCTTCACATTGATGATGCCGTTGTCGAAAGCCACTGCGAAGTTCTCCGAGTTGTCGTAGCCGTTACCCACTGCAGAGTTGTACTGGTCGGTAGTCATTGTCTCGAAGCTTGTAGCCGTACGGTTAGAGTATGCAAAGCCAGTCCATGAGCTCCATGCCGGTATATAGCTGTTTTGGAACTCGTAAGAACCGCTCACGAACGAACCGTTGTACTGCGTAGCACCCCATGCTTCGCCAACCGTACCCTTCGTGTCAGGTCCAGCCCAATAACTGTCTCTGTCGAGATACTGGTTCTCGAATGTAGCCGTCACAGCCTCGCCGGTCACGATAACGCGGCAAGTGTCAGAAGCCACCTTGCCGTTGGCATCGGTAACGAGCAGATAGTAGAGGTCACACTCGGATGGAGTATACTCAGATGTAGCCTCACCCAAAGCCTCAAGCGAAGCAGTAGCAATCTCTTCGCGCTTACCATTCAGCCAAGAGATAGCGAATGGAGCCGTACCGTCGGTCACGTTAGCCTTCAGTTCAGCCTTCTGTCCTTCCTCAACGCTTGCCGTTGCCGAAGCGGTAGCCTTCACTTCCGGTATGTACTTAACCACGTCAAACGGAATATTCAGGAACTGCACCTTGCCCTTCTGCGTAGCGTTCACAACCACGTTGAACTTCTTCGTCAGCTGGTTGCTCACCTTCAGCATACCGTTTTCTATAGTCACATATTCCGCAATGTCCTCTCCGAGAGCGTCAGCAAAAGCGTAAGCCACCGTAGCCTCTGCATCATCGAATGTGAACATCTTGCTCAGGTCAAATTCGCCAGCCTTTGTCTGGAGCTCAGCGTCAGCCACGATGCGGTTGCCGTTAACGTTGTCAAGACAGAAGTAAGCCGGAGTGTTCAAGCCGAATGCTCCGCTGTCGCTTCCCGACATGGTGAAGTTGATGCTCGTAACCTCGCCCAGCGACCTCAGGTCAACCCACTGCCATGAGTCGAGACAGTAGTGGTCAGCCTCCTTGTCGGCACGGTAGTCGGCAAGATAGTAGTCCATAGTAGCCTTTGAACCGTCGGCATGGTTACCTGTGAATGTAATCTTCAGCCAGTCGCCCTTTGCAAACTTGTGGGCATAGTCATTGTCCTTTGCATAGAGAATGGTATTTACCGCATAAGCATTGCTTGTGACATAAAGGCCACGTATGCTGTCACCCGTCAGCGGACTGTTGAGCACCTTTATCTCGCCGCTGTTGAATGCCACGGCGAAGTTCTCGGAGCTGTCATATCCGTTGCCCACAACATTGTTGTACTGGTCTGGGGTAATGGAATTGAAGTCTGTAGCAGTTCTGTTCGAGTAAGCGAAGCCCGACCACGAACCATATTCAACATTGTAGCTGTTGCTGAACTGATATGATCCGCTCACGAACGAGCCTGCCATTTCGTCTCCGTATGCACCCTCCATGACGGTACCCTTTGTGTCAGGACCAGCCCAGAAGCTCTCGTTGTCGAGATACAGGTTCTCGAAAGTAGCCGTCACAGCCTCGCCGGTCACAGCCACGCGGCAAGTGTCAGAAGCCTGCTTGCCGTTGGCATCGGTCACGGTCACGTAGTAGAGGTCACACTCCGTAGGAGCGTATTCAGATACGGCGGTGCCGTAGTCTTCGAGAGTAGTCGTCGCAATCTCGTTGCGCTTACCGTTAGTCCATGAGATGCTGAACGGTGCGGTACCCTTGCTCACGGTAGCCTTCAGCTGAGCCTTCAGTCCGGCAGCCACGCTTTCCGTAGCCTCTGCAACAACGTCGGTGTTAGGAATCTCCTTGATTACCTCTCCGCCGGCAACAAACTTGCTTGTGGCGTAAACCAGGCTTGTCGTGCCGTTGATGTTGGTGAGTGCAGTATAGATGATATACTCCTTGTCCTTCTCCAGTCCCTCTACGGTCGCTGTGGCAACCTCGTTCTTATGAACGTTAAGTGCGTTCTCCGATGTTGTCAGTTCCTCGGCGGTAGGAGCCGTTGCTGTAGCCTCCTTTGCAATGAACTGTGCTACGCCCGACTGATTGAAGATAACCTTCACGTCAGCGGAGGTGTCCTTGATGTTGCCGACGGTAGGATATCCTTCAGCCATCTCGGCAGCCTTTGTGCAAGCATCAAATTCGTAAGCTCCGATAGTTGGTGTCGTAGCATTACGCTCAGTGCCGGTGATGTCGGTTGTGACGTAAGCCAAAGGCTGTGCTGTAAGCAGGTATCCCTCGGCGGTAGGCTGTAGTTCGTTTCCTTCATCAAGGAATTCAACAAGTTCGTTCTGTCCGTCAGTCTCGTTGCTCTTAGCCTTCCAGTCCTCGTATGTGGCAAGTTCAGACTTGTCGTAAGCGAACACGGTGCCCGAAGTGTGAGCCACGTTGTGAGCGTAAGTAGCCTTGCCGACACATTCAGCCTTATAGTAACGGTAAGCATAACCGCCAGCTTTGTTCATGAAGATGTTGTTCAACACATTCATGTTCTCTATACCTGTGTCGTTAAGCCACAAAGCGGATGACTTGGTGTTTCCGTTCATGTTCACCGTGTTGTATGCGATGTTCATGTTCTTTGAAGCAGATCCGATCTTTATACCTACGCTCGATGCGTTGTCGCTATTGATAATAACCTCATTGTTGAACACGTTGACAGGAGCGTTGTCCGTTCCAATCACGCTTCGCATAGATATACCGGCAGCCGTATTGCTTACGCTGAGGTTAATCTTGTTGCCGCTGATTTCCACGTTGTTGTCGTCAGCGTATTTGGAGTCGATGTCCATTGCCTCGACAGACTTCGTGGTCTTGGTGTTCTCGATACGGTTGTTGCGAACCTTCGCTCCAAGCTCATCGTGCAGGTAGATACCCTTTGCGCCGAAGTTGCGGATAATGTTGTTCTCGATAATTCCGCCAACCTCCTTAGTCTGTACCACCGTACTTGTTCCACCCATGCGCACACCGATGTAACCACCTTCCAGCAGACAGTTCTTCACCGTGAGGTAGTCGTTGTTCTGGTTTTCAAACTTGCTTCTTACATAGGTATATATGAGGTTGATGTCATTGGAGTAGTTCGTCTCCATCTTTGCATGGATATAGCATCCGTCTACAGTAAGATGACGGCTTGCGTTCTTCACATGTAGCACGCCGGGATACGTAGTGTCTGTAGTTGTCAGTTCAAGACCGCGCAGAGTCACCCAATCAGCTCCTGCCACAGTAAACACACCATATTCGGCAAACATCTTGTCATCGGAGTATGTCGGCTCGTTGTAGGTGTTGTGGTAAATCTGTACATCGTGGTAGTCGCCGCTTTCACTCTGTATAGTGATGGTGTTAGTGGCAGACGCTCCCGGAATCTCCGGAATTTCAACGTTCTCGTTGTAGATACCGCGCTTGATGTTTATGACGACAGGTCCGTCGATACCATCCTTCAGAGAGTTCACTGCGCCCTGGATAGTGCCGAAGTCTGCACCTGCGCCGACGGTGTATGTTCCGCTCTTGCCGGTAGTGACAGTAGTGGTAGCAGCAACAGGTTCTGTAAGCGTAGTCACTGCCTCGTTGCCCGTTACGGAAGTGAGAGAAGCCGAAACGGCAGCTTTCTCAGCAGCAGTAGTAGCAACATTCGCTGTGAGCCAGAAGTAGTAAGTGCCAGGTTTGGTAATCTTGTATTCGCCATTGATGTCAGTCTTGCCTGCTGTAGCCTGTCCGTAAAGATTTACAGGGGCAAACACGTCGCTTGTGCCAGTGGCATATACATTAACAGAACTGATGGCGTTGGTATCATATTCACCGACAGTGAACTTCTGGATGTTGAGAGTGTTAAGGTCACCGTCAGCAACCACAGCCACCTTCATCAGCTGCGTCTCAGCCCCCTTCAACGTAGTAGCCGGTGCAGTCGGTGTCGCTTCAACGGAAGCGATATGAATAGGTTGCTTCTCGTATGCCGTAACCTCGATGGCAAATCCAGCCTTCGAGAATTTGGTCACGAACTTCACAGTCACCTTTCCGTCCTCGGCGTCAGAGAGGAAGTAAGTCGGTTTGTCATACATGCTGTAGGTAGCGTCAGCCTGTTCCTTCACCTCGCCACCATTATATATATATATGTTGTCCTTGGCAGTCACAGCCCATTCCTTGAATGTGAGCTTGACGCTCTGTCCAGGAGTCTCCGGAGCAAAGGTTACAGTTCCGCTGAAGTTCTCGGAGTAGTTGCCGTCAATGCCGCCATCGTCGTAGAACATCAGAGGCGCACCTTCTTTAATCAGGATTTCACCATTGTCACCCTGCTTCATGTTGATAAGGTTCATCACGGTGATTGCACCCTCAGGGTCGCCGTTCTCTACAGTCACGGTCTCTTCGCCGATAGTAAGAGATGTCACAGCAGCGTCAACAACGTTGCCAGGTGTAGCATTGTCAGAGATGTCGCATCTGATGAGATACCAGTTGTTGCCCTCGACAAGACTCTTCGGAGTGGTGAGAGAGAGAGTTGCTGTTGTAGCTTCAGGAGTGATGTCGGCAGTAGCCACAGGCAGTGCGTCAGCATCTACTGTGTCACCCTGCTTAGCCAGAGCATAAAGATTAATCTTAGAGACAGCTGCTGCGGAATTCTTCAGATTGAGGGTGATGGCAGCGAGAGATTTGACGTCCTTGTTGCCTTCAGTAAATACGTTTACGGAGAGGAGGTCAAGATCTTTCTCGCCCACGCCGGCAATCTCCTTTGCAGACTGTTCAACGGTAGTGGCCGACACAGCCATCGGCTTAGACAGATATTCGCTCACTGTAGCCTGGAAGCCGTTTGCTGTATTCCATGAATCAGAAACACCGGCATTGAAAACCACCGTCAGAGCACCGTCGGCAGATGTAGAGCGGAGTAATTTGCCCGGACCGACATCCTTGGTCTCTTTTGACGACTCCCAGAGCAGTTCGCCGGTTGTTCCCTTTCCACTGTATATCTTCATCGAAGCGTGGTCAGGGTTATAGGTAGAAGATGCATAGAAGAGAGCGAACTTTGAGAATTCAATCTGGCATATCATGCCGGCGTTGTAAGGCTCAAAGATATTGATACGGTCGTCCTTGCCACTCTCATAGTCAGAAGAATATTCACTCTTGTTCTTCGTCTTGAAGAGCATAGAACCGTTCACCTTCTTTGTAACGGTGCCCTGGCCGAGATGTGATTCCACCAGGTTCAGCACCTCTCTGTTGCCCTCAGGATTACCCTCTGCAACGGTGTGGGTGGCATCACTGAGTGTAACAGAAGCCACGGCAGCGTCAACCTTCTGTCCGTTGGCAGCAGTCTCCTTTATGTCGTAGGCAAGCCAGAAATAGTTGTCACCCTCAACAAGCGACACCTCGTTGGTTGCTGTTATTTCGATAGCGTCGCCAGTCACCTGTGTTTCGCCCACCTTTACGGAAGTTGCGAAGTTTGCATCCGACTTGGTATAATATACAGTAGCCTTGCTGATGATGTCATTTGTGCCGTTTGTGGTGAAAGAGAACTTCTTTGCTGTCAGTGCAGGGAAGTTATTCTCTGTCTTCACGTTCAGTTTCTGTATCTCCTGATCCGTATCTCCGGCAGCCAGAGTCTTGGCAGACGCTTGTGTCGTCTCAATCGCCTGTGTCGTCATTGGCTGTGGGATAAACTGGGAAACCTCGGCTTCGAATCCGTCGCGGGTATATGCCAGTTCGCTGCCTGACACAAACTTTATTGTCAAGGCTCCGTCTTCCGAGTTGGAGCGTATGAATGGAGTCTCTGTTTCTCTAACGGTTCTGATAAGATTTGCTTCATCGTCGGTAGAACCATTATATATAAGGATGTATTGCGATTTCGCATCATCGTGTAGACTACTCTCAAAGATATTCATCTTTGAGAAGTTTATCATCACCTTCTTGTCGGCAGAAGCCGGCTTGAAGGTCACCATACTGTTGAATCCGAGAGTCACCTTTTCTGTCGGTCCTCCATCATCATAGAAGCTGATAGGTGTGTCGGTAACGGTTATCGTCTGATACTCTGCCGGGAAAAATACAATGGCAGGGTTTCCTACTTCAACGGCGTCAGCACTTGCGAATGGCGTTACGCCCTCTGGCTTTGTCGCTGTAGTTACACCAGTAACATCAAGTTTAACCTTCGCACCTACAGCAGCTTCGCCCTTGAAGTCGCCGACGATGGTGAACTCGTTCTTTCCGTTGTCAAGTGCCTTGTCAAGAGTGAAAGTGTATATGCCGCCATTTTCTGTTACGGTTGCGTCAAGAGGAGTAGCGCCCTTATACGATACATCGTTTCCATTGAACAGTTTCAATGAAAGAGGGTCTACGGCATTTTCATTCTCGGTCAGTCTCAAGCTGACGGTCTTCAGGTGGTCAGCATTCATCACGCCGGTAGTGTTTACGAATAGTCCTGCAAGGTTCACATACGAGCGGCTTTGCGGAGCTGCAACGACGTTGTTGTACTGTGAGCCGGCATCGGTGACGCTCATGTCATCAAGCTTCACGCATTTTACCTTTGCCACCCATCCTTCAGCCCTCTTGGCAAAGCGGAATAGGAAGCCTACGGACATGGCACCATCGTCAGTTGTGGAATAATACACCTTGTTTTTGTACGTTCCGTCCAACGTCTCGAGGATATTTCCGTCAGGGAGGGTTGAATTGGCTTTCACGTCACTTGTTGCCGTAGCCCAAGTGAAGCCGGAGTCGTCAACCTCTCCGTTATAGACAACAACCTTGCCTGGCCAGCTGTTGCCATCGCTCCTTACGTCGACAGACTCGAACGTAATCTGTATGGACATGCCTGCTTCGGCAGGTTTGAACACGGTAAGCGACTGTGAGTTGTTGCTGCTGTTGGAGCTGATGGCTTCCGTTCCCTTCATGTCATAGAAGGTAAGCTCCTGCCCTGTAGCAACCGTCACTGTCTGCTTGCCGAACTGCGGCTGTAGCACCGTATTGTCGTCTTGCGCCATAAGCTGCATAGGCAGCCACAGCATAGACAACAAAAGTGCCAGCATCAGATAACTGTACTTTTTTTGCATTTTGATATAAAGTTAATAATTAATGTAATGTTTTCCAACATCCTCATCATTCCATGTTTTCCTCGAAACATGAAAGAACTGCGGAAACCAACTCTTGATTTAAGGTCGTTGTTCCACGACACAATGGCAGGTCTTCTGACTTTGTCGCCCGGCGTTTCAGACGCCTTCCCGACAATAGTGCAGTGGCTTTATGTCTGAATCCTTTAAGGAGCGGCTTACAGCAGCGGGACTGTTCGGGATTTCCACCCGATTCCCTTTTAATCGCCATAAGGCGAACCGCTTGCGTTATTTTTTTTGTAAGAGACTACAAAGATAAGCAAATAAAAATGACAGACAAACAAAAAAACAAGATTTTTCACCTCGCATTTTGTAAGTCTGTCAATATTGTAATATGCAGTAATCAATATCGCGTAATATCAATTTGCTGTTATCGTTTTTCTATCTTCTCCATTTCGTTCTCTTTCATCTTCTTTAGCAGGTCGCTGGCAAAGATGAAGTCGGTGAGCTTCTTGTTTGTAGAGCCCATGATGTCGGCACTCTTCCCTTGCCATTCCTTTTTGCCTTGGTAGATGAAGATGATATTCTCTCCGATACCCATTACGGAGTTCATGTCGTGGGTATTGATGATGGTCGTGATGTTGTATTCTTCGGTAATGCCATGGAGCAGGTCATCTATGACAAGCGATGTCTTAGGGTCGAGACCGGAGTTAGGCTCGTCGCAGAAGAGATATTGCGGATTTAGAGCGATAGCCCTGGCTATAGCCACACGTTTCTGCATACCGCCCGAAATCTCATCAGGGAATTTCTTCTGTGCATCCACGAGGTTCACTCTGTCAAGACATTCCTGTGCACGGTGGATACGTTCTTTGTAGTTCATGTTTGAAAACATGTCGAGTGGGAACATCACGTTCTCCAATACAGAAAGAGAGTCGAACAATGCGGCACTCTGGAATATCATTCCCATCTCGCGGCGCATCATCACCTTTTCCTTCTTTGTCATCGTGACGAAGTTTCTTCCGTCATACAGCACCTCGCCGCTTGTCGGTTCAAGCAGTCCTACGAGGTTTTTCATCAGTACGGTCTTTCCGCTTCCGCTCTGTCCGATGATAAGGTTGGTCTTTCCGCTTTCAAACACGGTGCTGATGTCTTTCAATACCTCTTTATCGTCAAATGACTTGCAAAGATGTTTTATCTCAATCATAGTTTTATCTTCTCCTTTAGCTCAGCAACTGTGTCAGGAACACGTCGGAGCATAGAATAAGCACGCTGCTTGTCACAACGGCATTGGTACTTGCTTTTCCTACTTCAACAGATCCTCCTTCAACGGTATAACCGTAATATGACGACACGCTGCTTATGATAAATGCAAAAAACAGACTCTTTATGATACTCATCCACATGAACCACGGATTGAAGTTATGCTGCAAACCGGCGGTAAGGTCGCCGGGAGTCAGTACGTGGCCTATGACAGCCGTGGCATACGCTCCTATGATACCTATTGCGGAAGAGAAGATAACGAGAAACGGCATAATGGTAATCAATCCCAGTATCTTGGGCAGGATGAGATAGCTTGCAGAGTTCACGCCCATTATGTCGAGGGCATCAATCTGCTGTGTCACCCTCATGGTGCCGATTTCGGAGGCAATATTGGAACCGACCTTTCCGGCGAGGATAAGACACATGATGGAAGACGAGAACTCCAGGAGAAGAATCTCTCTCGTTGTATATCCCGAAACCCATCTTGGCATCCACGGGCTTTGTATGTTCAGCTTCATCTGAATACATATAACGGCGCCGATAAAGAAAGATATCAGCAGGACGATTCCTATGGAGTCGACACCCAGTTGAGACATCTCCTTCACGTACTGCTTCAGAAACATACGCATGCGTTCAGGACGTGAGAAGGACCTGCCCATGAGAATGAGATATTTACCGAAGGTGGTAAGCCATTTTGATATTAGCATGTCAATAATTCTTCGTTTTATGGTGCAAAAGTAACCAAAATCCTCTAAAAAACTGCAATATTCAGAATAGTTTTTGATTTTATAAGTGATATTTGCTTGTTTTTTAGTATTTTTGCACCAAAAATGCGGAGAATGAATAGTTCTTCACTCTAAAAATGCAAATTATGGACGAAATAATTAATACTCAACAGCAGTCGGATTGTGGCGAAAAACTGGTTCTCAGAACAGAGGGTTTGGTGAAGCGTTATGGTAAAAGAACTGTTGCCAATGGTGTTACCATCAATGTGAAGCAGGGAGAAATTGTAGGTTTGCTTGGACCAAATGGTGCAGGTAAGACTACCTCTTTCTATATGACTACTGGTTTGGTTGTACCTAATGAAGGTCATGTCTATCTGGGTGATCAGGATATTACCAATTATCCTGTGTATAAACGTGCCCGTGCTGGTATCGGTTATTTGCCTCAGGAGGCAAGTGTCTTTCGGAAGATGAGTGTCGAGGACAATATCTTGTCTGTACTGGAAATGACGGGTAAACCACGCAGCTATCAGTTGGAAAAGTTGGAAAGTCTGATTAATGAATTCCGTCTCAATAAGGTTCGTAAAAACAAGGGTGACCAGTTGTCTGGTGGTGAGCGTCGACGTACCGAGATTGCCCGTTGTCTGGCCATTGATCCGAAGTTCATTATGTTGGATGAGCCTTTTGCCGGTGTCGATCCTATTGCTGTGGAAGATATTCAGCACATTGTCTGGCGTCTGAAATATCGCAATATTGGAATTCTGATTACCGACCATAATGTGCAGGAGACGCTGACTATTACCGACCGTGCCTATCTTTTGTTTGAAGGAAAAATCCTGTTTCAAGGTAAGCCGGAGGATTTGGCAACCAACAAGGTGGTTCGTGAGAAGTATTTAAGTAATAGTTTTGTGCTTCGTAAGAAAGACTTTCAGCTCATTGATGAGCAGAAAAGAGCCAAAGAAGCAGAGGAAGATGGTTAAAAAAACAAATTTTTCTCTTATATATTAGGTATATTCACGAATTATGCGTAATTTTGCAAGCCAATCGTGTTGACGAACTATTAAAATATTAAGAAGAAAATAATTAATAAT
>OQVR01001258.1_pt1 | contig 10964 bp, 13 predicted proteins | sample 1691521 | NCBI WGS metagenome assembly OQVR01 (sample SAMN03418256, study PRJEB22391) | human gut metagenome | biome: human-gut; feature: organic feature; material: feces | host: Homo sapiens | place: Tanzania | collected 2013-01
TATGACCTAGTGGGTATATTATTCCTTTCTATTTTGTAAAACTCTAATATTTCAATTATATATTATAGTAGTGAATAAGTAATATATGTATATATAGAAAGGATGTTTTGTATGTCTAAATTGTTTGAAGAATTGGAAGAGATTTTTGATGGAACTACTTCTGGACCTTTTCTAAATCCAGAAAAGGAAGGAAGATTGGCAAAGCTTGCAATTAAGTGCGAGCTTGAAAATGGCCTTCCAAATGGTCCTTACTATGTGAATGGAACAGAAGTTACAATGGATAACATTGATAGTTTCAGTCCAGAGCAGTTGGCCAAATCCAGTTTTGATCATACTGATAGGATCATGTCAGATCCTAATGCAGTATTGATTTTCTAATTTTAAATTAATAAGGCTGAGTTTTCTCAGTCTTATTTTTTTTTTATTTAAATTAGGGTATTAAACAAGTTTATAATAAATGGAGGTATTGAAATGCAAAATTGGAAATTTAAAATTTCTGGACAATTATTAGTTCCAGGTATGGAAAATACAGTTTTAAATATATATCCTGAAAACTTTAAAACCTTTAATCGTATTTCAGATTATATAAATAAAAATGAACCAATGATTTTAGCTCACTTAACATTGGATAAGAATTTGTTTGATATAATGGTTCAAAATGCAAAAGTAGAAACTTTATATCTTAAAGTAGAGAAGTTTAATCAAGAAGATGATATGGAAATTCCAGCAACAGAAGTATATTTAGAAGATGAATTCTCAATTATCTTATCTAATGATATTAATTATAATAAAGAATTAGATTATATGGACGTTAAGGATAATTCATTAACTCCTGATGATGTAAAAAAAGATGTATATCGAGATGTGGTTATTGGATTAATGAGCAAGAAATCAATAGATGCTAATAAAGTATTAGCAAATAATATTTCTTATGAATCCTCTATTCAAGATATTGCTTGTTCATATCTTGCTAATCTTCATCTTCTTATTGAGCCATTTGATCATAATATTACAAAAGAACAATTAATAATTCCTCCTAAAAGCACATTAACTCAGGTTATAGAATATCTTAATTCTGTAAATGTATTTTATAACACTCAGTATTTATTTTTTATTGATGAACCAAATTGTACATACCTTATTTCAAGATCTGGCAAAGGAATCCAGAAAAAGGACGAAAAATTTAAAGATGTTTATATAAATATTCATAAGACAACTGATGATGATATGGTTATACAAGGTATGTATGAAGATAATGAAAAAAGTCAATATCGAGTAGATGTGCCTGTAGTTAGTACCAAATATACAGTAGATCATGATGCGGCTAAATTATATGATAAATTTGAAGCAATAGTAAATCCTAGTAAAGAAGAAGGAATACATTTAAATTCTGATATATTAAAAATAGAAGAATCTATAAATAAGATTATTGGAACTTTTAGAGAACATGTTCAAAATTTCACAAGATCAGTTTCTGATATTGGAAATAGGATTGAGGGGTTTAAAGATACTTTTAAAACTCAAGTATATGATAATATAGAACCAACTTCACAAAGATTAAATAATATAGCGAATGTAGCTATTAAAAGTCAATTAGGATCTATTCCTTCTTCAGTATCTGTAACCCAAGGAGATGCAACTATACCAGTATCTCTTATTGCTAGTGGATTTGCAAATAGTGCATTTTCATCAATAACAAATAGTTTCTCCAATTTAACTTCTAATTTGACTTCAACAAAAAAGACTTGTAGTAATTTTGATTCTGTATCACAAAAAAATATGAATGATTATTATAAAGCAGATTATTTGGATAATTATTTAGGATCTATAACATTTATAAATGCTCAAGATGTTATCAAACAGACAAATGGAATCATATCTGCATTAAATTCTAGTTCCCAAAAAACAATTTCATTTAATACAGATAGTATTACTAATCAAATTCCTAAGATAGATAATATTGCTAATCAAGCTAGCAATATAACTTCTACCTTAAATAATGTAGCATCAACAATTCAAACTATTCAAGCAGGTAGTTATTATGGGTTAGTTGCTTCACAACACTCTGGAATTAATGATACTTTTAGTATGATTAAATCTAATATTAGCAAAATGAATAATATGACTAATCAAATTAAAGGATTTTGTAATGATTTAAAATCTCTTATCCAAACTTCTACTGATACTATCAATACTCTATCTAAATTTGCCAATAATATTAAAGCATTTCCACAGGCTTTAAATCAAATAGTAGAGACCGATATCAAATCTAAATTCTGTGGACCAGTAGTTGATTTTAATTTTAAGAATATAGAATCTTTAGGAACTTCTGCTGTACAAGCATTTAATGATATTAATAGAGTTTTAAATGCTGGTGTAATGTCATTTGGAACATTAGAATCTATAACTAATAATTTAGATAAAATCTCTAGTATTGCTGGTATAGGTAAACTAGGCATATCTAGTTTTGAAACTAATCTTCAAATTGGTGGTTGTTTTGGTAATGGTAAAATTGGTAGTATTATTATTAAAACAAAGAATGATAATCCTAATCAAATAAAAAATATAAAATCAGAAGTAGAAACTATGATTAACCAGTTATCCATTTCTAAATCTGGATTAGATCCTTCTGTATTTACACCAAATAAAAGATTTATTATTAAGAATTATGATGCTCATTCAAATAAAGACGGTTTATTTGTTCTTAATAAGAAAACAGAAGTATATAAAAGAGAAGACGAGAACTTTACTTGTACTACTATATTAGATTTTGCTAAATTAGTTGAACAACCAGATTCTGATAAAGTAACTGATAATCAAGTAAATAATAGCAGTACTCAAACTAAAGACTGGTATAAACAAAAAGATGGTAATATTATAAATAGAAACCAAACAGTAAATATAGATAAGTCTGATAATGGTGTTTTAATAGATAAGAATAAAATACCTATGATGAATTCCACAAGATCAAACACTTCTATTATGAAATTTTCTGATACTATGAAATAAAAAAATAATTCCCAATACTCGTAATGAGTATTGGGAAAGTTTTTATAATTTATCTAACAACATTGGATTATCTTTAAAATATTGATCATTGAGATGAACTAACTCATCAAAATTCTTTGTTTGATTTAGATAAGATTCTTCTTTAGATTCTGGTAACAATCTATATTCTTCTAATTGATAATTGAGATCAATACATTTATACCTTCCTTCTATTTCTTCTAATGTAATATTTGTTTTTGGATAGTTATTTATAATATGATTATAAATAGATTTAGGATTTATTACATTATAAGACTTCTCTATATCTAATAGAATCTTTAGAGATACTTTATAATTAAATATAGAAGGAATATCTCTTTTTGGTATTCCAGTTAGTATCATATATCCAGTCATCCACTCAGCTCTTTTAGGAATAGATATATCATATTGATTTTTAGTTTCTTTGATAAAATACTCTAAACAGTCTAAATTGTTTGTACTAAAAGATAAATCTGTATTATTCTTATCTTTTTTCTTATAAAATAATACACATTTAGGGTAGGTAGCTGGAATCTGGAACGCATATTGTGAAGAAGATACGAATATATTAGGGAAGACTATACCTCTACTCTCAAGTGTTGTCATGATATCATATGCCATAACTGAGGTCTCTACAGTTCCTATTTTAAAGAAAATATCTGGCAGATATGGAACAATAGTACCTAACAATCCTAAGTTTTGATTTACAGCATTGAATATCTGAATATTATTCATCATCCTTTCTGTATACTTACGATTATATTGTGGAATATGTTTTGTATTAGTTACACTCATTGTAGGAGAATATAAAAGAAATATATTTGGATATACTCCTAATTTCTTAAAATAGTTTCTATAATGGATTGCCATATTTACGATACAGCTAGTTATATTTAATAAATCTGTGACATTATAGCATCTATATAGAGGCATTAAGAAGGAGTAAATATCTATAAACACATTGATTATTTTTACATTACACCCATTGAATTCTTTCCTAACTAGATTATTTAATTGCTTATATTTAATGAATTGATTATATAGCACAGCTTGAATTGGAATAGCTTCATTTTTAGTGAAGTGTCTGTCTTGCATAATATTATCCCCTTACATTATCTCAGGATCAGTTGATGCTTCATTAGTTCTATTAGACTTCATATATGAGTGATTAATAACTGTATATTGATCATTGAATAATTGATGACTAATACATTCATCACACATTCTAGAGAAAATAATCTTAGATGGGTGGTTTTGTTGTTTACCACAATGAATACAAGTAAAAGGTAAAACTTCAGCTTGTTGCATTCTAGCTATACAACTAGGACAAAATGGAACTCTCATCTCTCTAGGATCTATACAGAATTTCTTTTTACAAATTAAGCACTCAGTCCAGAACTTCTTAGTCAAAACTGGAGTTTCTTCTGAATCAAATAAACAATTCTCTGCCATACATAAACCATTGATATCAATGTATTTACATTTTTCTTTTTGATATTTACATGGTTCAAATTGCATCATAATACGATCAGGATTATCTCCAGTGATTTCTGATGTATTTTTAAAAGTATATGGAGATCCACTCCATGAATTCTTTTCTTCTTGCAAAACAGATTCATTATTTTTTGATTTGATACTTCCATCATCATTCAATGAACCATTATTTGTATATCTTATCCCCATAATATATCACTCCTAATATTAATCATCAACTATAATATTTTCAGGATCGAAATAATCATCTTCGGATATACTTACTTCTTCATTCTTTACTTCTTCAATCTTCTTCTTTCCTAATAGCTTAACAAGTTCCTCATCAAAATCTTCTCTATCTTTAATATTCTTAAGAATATTTCCAGTATGACCAAAACCTAATTTACTCATAGTATCTACAAGATTATGTGGGCCATCTTCTGTTAAGAAGGAAACACCCTTCATTGGTTTATCTCCTTTTTCATCAATAATCCATTTTCTTAACTCCAAATGAGACTGTCTACCATTCCATGCTACTTCTCTAAGCATAATTGTACTATTAGCTCTCTCGTCTATTAATTCATTAATCCCATCAGGATTGATTTCAAATGAAATTGTTCCATCTTTTTTAAAAGCCATGACTTAATTCTCCCCTTTATAAAAAAATAAATTGTGTAGAGGAATTAACCCCTACACAATTTAAGTTTAAATTAATGATATATCAGCAGCAAAATATTAAAATCAGTTTACAGTAACAATACCCATATTGTTAGCAGAACCAAAACCATACATCTTTGCAATTCTTGCAATATCTTCCTTGCCAGCTCTAATGATAAATACCTGCCAATTGTTACTCAGGCTTACACCATTCATAGACTGAGCATTATTGATAGGGTTACCAGCAAAGATGCTATAAGCAAATTCATTACCATAGATCTTCTTAACAAACTTAAGAATATCAATCTGAACTCCAAAGATAAACTGAGGAGTACCATTGAAATTACTAGTGATAGAATTCTCACTTGTAATAGCATTCCAATTGATATTACCACGATTATCTCTTGGAGAGAACTCACTAAGAATATCCTTACCATCATCAGTCAGCTTGAACATCTTTGGCTTAAACCCAATCTGATTCTGGAAGTTATAAGCTTTCATACGCTCAATAACAGACTTAGGATTCTTAGGGTCATTAATAGGCATAATTACCTTGAATGTACCCTCTGGGAAATCCTTAGTATTATGAGTAAAGAAGATTGTGGTCTTAATACCTCTAAACTGGTCAACCTCAACCTTAACCTTAGATCCATAATACTGTGGGCAGCTCTTGCTGAATGTGGAATTGATTAACTGAGCCAAAGTGTCTGTATCAACATACACTGTCTCAATCAACTTTGGAAACAGATTCTTCTCAATCTTAAGACGAGCTGGAGTCTTTTCCTTCTTCTCATTGTTACCTGCATTGTTGGTGTTCTTTGTGAATACTTCTGACATGTCAAATTCCTCCTATTAAATAAAAGTGAGAGTTTAATTTTGTAGTTGTCGACGTACTACACTCTCTAAAATATATAATAAAGATTTCTCTTTATTAACGATAATAATTCTACTACTTTCTGGATAAGAATGTTTTTAATTCATTCTTAGAAAGAGCAGATTCATTTGATAATACTTGATTAAGTATAGGTTTATACTGATATAATACTACATATATATCATTATTCTTTAACTTAATCAATACTATTTTGTCTTTAGGATTATTAATTCTTAACATATTTAGACTAGTTTTATCTGAATATTTCGTCATTTTTAAACTTGCTAAATTAATTTGTAGTTGAGAATTAATTTGATAATTATCATACTTTCCATGATTGTATGAATCCAGAAGACTAACAGTATTCTTTTCAATCCTGTCTAATTCAAATAAATTTTGTTTATTTGAAAGTTTCAAAGATATTAAAATATTGAGAATTGAATAATTATCAATATCAAAATACCTATCTGGGATTATATTCAAAATATGACAAACCTCTATAGATTTTGAATAGTTCTTAAATAAAAACTTAAAGAATCTATAGAATAATTTACCAGAAAATTTTATCCTATAATCATAAATTGCATCCACTGTTTCGATAGTATTTTTAATAATACTTAACCATCTCTTTCTCGGAATAAAATGAAAGAAATCTTTAAAAGTATCTTCTTTATATCCATATACCACGAACCTCCTTTCGTTGTAAAATTTTGATGAATTTGGTATTTGAATTTTCATCACATGCTCATCATCTAATAATTGAATCACCGTCCTTTTAGCCATATAATGAGCACTTAAATTATTATCTAAATAATACTCTAAATATGATTTTAGAATATCTAGATATTCATAATAAATAACTCCATTTTCATTCTCATCTTTAAAACTATTTATTGTAATTATTAAAGACTTTCTGAAATCTATATTAGTCAGTATTCTAATACAAAAGACTAACTCTGGTGTTATCATTGTATAGTATTTGAAAAGGATATCTTTACTAATCTTTTCTTTATTAGTAGTTAAGACAAATTCATCATACTCTTTTAATATTCTAATATCTTTAGGAAAAACATACTGTTCGCTTTTGGTATCCCAGTAAAATTTCTTTCCTATTAGACTCATTGTATTTCATTCCTTTCATTTAAATATAAAAAGAAATTCTCCATTGGAAAAATCCAATGGAGAAATATATATTTCCTTCCCTTTCCTTACTATAGATATAGTATATATATAAAATATTGTTTAACCATAAAGTTCTTCATAATCAATTCTATTTAAACAATCATTATGATTATCTAACTCAGAATTCTCATTTAATACACTATTGAATTCTTTCAAAGAACAATATCCTTCTAAGAAAGGATCTAAATTAGGATCTATATTCAGATTAAGCATAGATTCAAGTTTATTGAAAATAAACTCATTATCAAATTCATTCTTATTCCCTTTAAATAGTATATAGATATATATAGGATTTGGTAGTATATTGCTATTAAGCATTCTTTCTAATTCTTCATTACTAGTATTAGAATTAGCATTAAGAATAGTGGTATATATAGATAGTAGATTAATAATAAACAATTTATCGTTTATAATCTTAAGTTCTTTAGTTGGATATACCTTTTTCATCTTAGCTATAAAATTATTATTGTTTATATACCAGAGTATATTTTGATTCATTAAATTCTTAATGAATTTATCATAATCTTCTTTAGATAAAGGAATGAAAAAGGCTTCAATATAAGCCCATTTATAATTCTTTTTAATATCAGTAAGGGACTCATCTCTATCTACTCCAATATGACCATCTCTAATACTGAATACTTGTTTAGATCCATTTCCAACAGAAAGATATATATTTGGAACATTACTAAATTTTGGTTCTCCATGAATTATATAAGTTGTAATTCCTCTAAAGAATTTATTTGATCTTTTCTCTTCATAAGGAGTATTACTAAGATCAATAAAATTTATACCAACTAATACATCATTTGCAAATTGTTTATTAGCTCTTAATGCAGCTTTACTAATATTACCAAGAGTAAAATCTAGTACATCATTCCATCCTATAGTCTTTTGATTAGTAATATTATTTGGTGTAGCAAATCCTCTAGATCTAAATTCTAAATCATTAAACCAATCCAAATCAGATTTGTCTTTAATGAGTTCTTTATCCATGATTTCTTTTGGAGTAAGGAAAGTATTTATATTTAATCCTAATGGATATTCTAATTCAGAATCTTCATTTAAAGAATTAATTAATTTTTCTCTAGTATATTCTACTATACTTCTAAATACAACAGTATCTTCATTTAGTTTATTAAGTTTATCAAAATAATAAATCTTCTTTAAATTGTCAGAAGTTTCTTCAATTAAATCCAATAATTTTAATGCTTCTTGAACAATTGATGAACGATCAATTTGATCATCTACAGAATGATGTGGCTTACCATTATAATTTTCTTTTTCTTTTTCGTCGTCATCATCTTTCTTTTTTCTATCTACTGTTGAATTATAATAATCATAAGTTCCTTCATGATAAAAATCTTCAGGCAATTTTAAATCTTCCATTATAAATTATTCACTCCTTTCATTTCATATAGTAGAGAGTTAAGAGTATCTATAGCTTCCATCATAATCTTATCAGGTTCAATAACTCCATCTTTATTATCAAAGTTTTCAAATGAAATACCATTTGATCCATTATTAATAATCTTTGAAGCTTTATTCAAATCAATCTTTTCTAAAGATGGATCATAATCAGATTGATCTTTTGTTATCAATTTATGATTAGTTATAGCTTCATATAGATAATTTTGATCATGAATAGGTCTTTGATCATAATCCATTTCAAGCTCTTTTAATACTTCATTTATCCGATCATTACAAGCCTCATCAGTTATAACATATGCAGAGATTTTAGAATTCTTATAATGGTCACCATTATTTACTACATTTAATTTACCATTTTTATCTACAATAAGAGAATTACTATTTTTAGTAAGATTATCAGTTATAGAATAATTACCCCATCCTCCTGAGATATCTTTATCATTAGAAAGGGAATTTACAATCATATTTTTTCCATTAGCAGAACCAACCATTGGATTAAATCCTGCAAGTCCCATAGCTTCATTCATAATACCTACCTCCTTATTAAATTTCATATTATTCAAATGTGAAATTAATGAGTTGTAATAATTAATAGATTTCACAAATTGTTAATAAATGCAATTGATATATAATAATAGGAGGTGAGTAGAGTGCCACTTACATTTGATGATCAAGCAAATGTTACAGATTATTTAATGGGTATTAATGATATTAATAGACCAAAAACGGTTGATATGAAGAATATCAAACCAGGTAGATTAAATTCTGCTGTTACAATGATCTCTAGAATGATTTTAATGAGAAAAGGTACAATTCCAGATATTCCAGATTTAGGAATAGATATTGCAGGAAGATATAGATTTGCATTTGAAGATGAATTAATTGATTTAGAAAATGATATTCAAAATCAAATAAATACTTATCTTCCAGAATTCACACCAGTTACTGTAAGATGTGAATTGGTATTAGATAATGAAAAACACAAAGTTCTTATTCACCTCATAATAAATGAAATAGAATATTTGATTGCTTATTCAGTAGATGATAATACTTTAGAAGGATTACAGACAAGGTAGGTATGAAAGTATGTCTCTTATTAAAATTAGGTATAAAACTGGTCATGGAAGTAAAGAATATTATATATCTGAAGAGAGATATGATTCTTCTTCAATGATTAGACTTGAAGATGATAATGATTTAAAGAAAAATAAATATAAAGAAAATATGAAAGAAATATTATCATCTAAATCAGCACCTGGATTAGTAAATTCTAATCAAACCCCATCAACAACCTATAATAATAAATTAGATTCTGGTGCAGTTGAGAATTTATTAGACGTTGGATTAGAAGGTGCTAAGAAAAGAGCTCTAGATAGAAATAAATCTAGAGGTTCTTCTTTCCACAAAGTTAAACATCCCATAACTAAAAAGAATAATTAAAATTTTAATATAATTTATAAAGGAGAAATAATCATGAGTGATGAAAAGCAGTTATCCCTTTCTGATCTTGGTATTAAGAAGGAAGTTACACCAGCAGAAAAGGCAGAAATTGAGCATATTAATGATCCAAATGGTAATGAAATATTAAATAAAGTACATGAATATATGGAATATGAAGCAGTTGACTATTATTCTTTAAATGAAACAGCACTACTATATTTAGTAGCAACTAATCTAAGAACAGAAAAGACTTTATTAAAGTATGATAGTATATCAGAAGAACATTATCAAGGAATAATGGAAGAGGCACATTTTTTGTTAGATGCATCTAAATTAAGCTTTAATGATAGATTAAATTATAACAATATAAAAAAATAATACTTGATATTTTGAAAGATACTCAATCAAGAAGTCAAACACCGGAAGAAAAAACAGAAAATAATTATTTTAGAGAATCAAGAGAGCATTTAACCGATCCTAATGCAAATTTTATAATCTTACAAAATGTAGAAAAAAATAGTGCTAGATTAATTCCATCAATGAAAGATAAAGTAGAAAAAGTAAAACCATTGATTGAAAGTAAAATAAATATGCCAAATGAACAGAGTACTAGTGCCTTAAATACATATCAAAAAGAAAATACAAAGAAGAAAGTAAGAACATTAAAACCTAATTTACCGTCTAATGGTTATGTAAATACTATATTACTAATCCTATTAGCGGTAGTATTAATTTCTATATCACTAATAGTAAATATGGATATTAAATAAATTAACACATCATGAATTAGGAGGTATTATGGAAAAAGACTTTAGTAATTTAATAAACGAAATAAGAAAATGCAACATTTGTAAAGATAAATTTGGTTTCAAGCCACATC
>OQVR01001263.1_pt1 | contig 10937 bp, 7 predicted proteins | sample 1691521 | NCBI WGS metagenome assembly OQVR01 (sample SAMN03418256, study PRJEB22391) | human gut metagenome | biome: human-gut; feature: organic feature; material: feces | host: Homo sapiens | place: Tanzania | collected 2013-01
CATACTCCTGCTTCGCCTGCTCCACCATGGGGGTGATGATCTCCTTGGTGATGCTTTTTTTCAGGGGTTCCAGATGCTCCTCTTTAGCAGGGGCATCGGTCAGGTCTTGCAGGGCAGTGTCCAGTGCGGGGGTGTTTTCGTAGATCTTCGCCCCGAACATATCCGCTGCCTTGCCGATGACGTAGCCCTCGTCCAGGTCTACCTCGCCCTTGTCGTTCAGGGAGAGGTCTGCGCCGGTCTCCGGGATGATCTGGATGGGCTTTACCTTGGCCTCGCTGATGGGCTGGAAGTTTTGCAAAATGTCCAGCACTTCTTGCGGCGCACTAAATACGTTGGAAATGTTCTGGAACAGGAAATTGCTCTGGAAGCCCATCCGCACCACTTCCTTGGACTTGATCTTCCGGGGGATGCTAAGGACTTTTTCTGCATCCAGCGGGATCATCTCCCCTTCCTCGTCCTCGCCGATGACCGGGAAGAAGTTGAGCAGATTCTGGATGTGCGCCTTGCGCTCCCCGGTGTCGCCCTTGCCGCTGGCGGTGTCCTGAGAAAGGTCGTTGGCGAACTGCTCGTAGATCAGCAGGGTGCGGGCGGGGTCAAAATCGAACACATAGGCGTTCTCTTTGCGGCGGAAGGTGCCGTTTTCGTGGAAAAGGCAGGGGTTCTGGGCACGGAACGCCGCCTGCATATACAGCGCCGGGCTTTTCAGGTTGGAAAGCATCAGCACCGCCGACCACTCCGGGATGGTAACACCGGTGGTGAGCTGCCCCACCGACAGGGTGATGGTCTTTTCGTGGTGGGCGATGGCGGCTTTTACCCGGTCAAAGCTTTTCTGGTTCTCGTCCGTGTCATCCAGCTTGCCGTCACCGGCGGCAAGGATCACCTCATAGTCCCGGAATACCGGGTGCGCCTGCAGCTTTTTCGCCAGCGCTCTGGCGCTGTCCACCCGGTTCAGCAGCCAGAAGGTGTGCTTCAGTTCGGCGCGCAGCTCCGGGGTGGAAAATGGAAATTTGTTCTGGGTGGTCATGGCATCCAGAAAGCGGTCCACCTCGGCCTCGTGCTCAAAGCTGCCATTGGGCTTTACCTTAAAGAACTCGTTCAGGTCAAAGGCAAATTCCTGTGTTTCGCCGTCAATCTCCACCCCCTGCTGGATCTCGTTTCGGATGATCTCGGACATCTGGTAGGTGTAGAGGTTGAGCATGGGGAGATTGGCGTAGGGGTTCTGTTGCCCCGGTGCGCCCTGCCAGTTCCGCTTGGCGGCCTGCTCGTCCGCATAGGTCCAGTTGAAGATGGCATCCCCGGCAAACTTGTCGTTCGCCAGCGCCTTGAAGGGCGTGCCGGACAGGTGCAGCGTGAACTTGCGGCGGATGCGTTCAAAGGCAAGGTCGGTCTTGTAGGTGTCCACGCCCTCGTGGGCTTCGTCGATGACCAGCACATCCCAGTTCAGCTCGGTCAGGTGGCGCAGCTTGTCGTACTCGCCGCCGAAATACTTGGAGCCTTTCATATCCTGCAAACTGACGAACTCAATGCGCTTATACAGTTCCTCGCCCTGTGCGGCGGCATCCAGATAGCCCTGCTCGTCCAGCACATGGGGCTGCCCGGCAAGGGCATCCACATGGCTGACGAACAGATAGCCGGACTCTCTGCCCAGAAAGCGCACATAGTCGCTGTACCAGCTGTTGGCGATGGCGGGGCGGTTGGTGACGATGAGCACCGTCTGGGCATCGACCTGCTTGCAGAAGTCGTAGACGGAAAGGGTCTTGCCAAAGCGGGGCTTGGCGTTCCAGAGGTATTCCCCGCCGGGGTGGCTCTGGTAATAGGTCTTGGTGTCGCGGACAGCCCTTGCCTGTTCTTCCCGCAGGGTGTAGGCGATGGCGGCATCCAGCTGCACGCGGCCCCGGTTCATGCGGAAATCCTGAAAATACCGCCGGGACTGTTGTCCATCCAGATGAAACCACTCGTTTTTGCGGTCGTTCTCCACGTTCAGTTTGCGGAGGTAGGCGTGGAAATCGTGGTCGGTGAACACCTCGCCGCTGCCGTCATCGTAGACGGCATTGCCACGCCACTCCTCGTGGAACAGCACATCGGCGGTGTGGGTCTGCTGTTTCAGGCGTTTGTCCACCGACTGCTCGGTGTAGCCGATCTTCGTCCAGCCGTTGTGCCGGGCAATTTCCGGGGTGGTATAGGCGTAGATCATGGGCACTACCTGCCGGGCAGTGCGCAGGGTTATGCCAGCCATTATGCCATCTCCTTTACATGGGTCTCGATAAATTCGATCTCGTCAGCGGTCAGGTCATACTTGCGGTAAAGCTGCCGGTCGATCTCCGCCACCGACTTGCTCCAATCAATATCGGAATGGGCGGTAAAGTCTTGAAGGGGAACGTATTTCCATTTTGGTGCCGGACAATCCTGTGTAATTTTTAGTATTCCAAGCATTGCCCTTGCAAATTTTGTTTTTACATACTTTGTTATTGCGATAGCTTCTTGTTTACTTTCGCATTTTCCAATAGACATAAATGTCTGCGTATGTCCTATGCCCGGTTCAGCAATTATCGGTGCTGAAAGAGTTTCGCCAAAAGCACCACTACCGTTTGCTTTGGAGATAAAAACCTTATAACTCCCAAAATTTTCAGGAACACGAACGTAATCTTTTCTAATCCATTTCTCTGTGCGCTTGCTTCCGTCCAGACCCAAAATCTTTATATAAGAACTTCCGTCCTTCGGCATTTCAGAGAAGAACACAATATTATCGAGTTTACTTAAAACATTCGACTTGAAGTCGTATTTATGACCTTTACTTAGCAGAGACTCCACGCTTGAGTTCTCTTTGTGCATCGTTTCTGTGAACCGATACGATTCTGCTGCATAAATCACCTTGCTTAACGGTACATAGTCTGTTTTTCCAATTTTACGAGCAATACTTCTTAGTTCATCGAACACAATAAAATGCTCAATCGCACCGTAATTCTTCACTTTGTCGCGGTATGTAATTACAACACCGCCCTTAATATCTGTGTTTGCAAAGATTTTTGAACTATCAGATTCATAATGCAAAACTGTCAAGTGCAAATCATTCAGCATCTTCTCATTCCATGCCTTCGGCGTAGAGCCAGCATTGAACAAAAACCGTGCAGGGTGAATCATTTCCACCTTATCCGCAATTTCATAAGACGCATCCAGAAATTTGTTATATACTGGGGGTGCAAAGCCTTTGTTATCGCCAAGGGTTTCATCCTGATACGGCGGGTTTCCGATGACATAATCAAACTTCATGCTGGTACTCCCTTCCTGAATGGTTTCAAAGTTCTGGGCGGTTCCATGGCTGCCCTTGCGCCAGTTTTTCACTTTACAGGATACCGTGGGCGGCTGCGGCTCTGCCGCCCCGAACATGGAAAAGAGGTCAAGCTGTTCTGCCTCCGGCTGGGGCTTGCCGCCAGGCACGGACAGGTGCAGGCCGTCCATCTGCCACAGGTTCCAGCTGATGATGGTGGCAATGGCTTGCAACTCCTCTTTTGTGGGCTTGCGCTGCCAGCGGGCTTGCAGATGCTCTGCATAGGTCAGCAGCAGGTTGACCCGCGCCAACAAAAGATTGTCGCCCTGATACTCGTAGCCGTAGGTAGATTGCACCGCATGGGTGGCATATTTGCGCCATTCATCCTCTGTGGCGGCGTTCTCGCTTACCACACGCAGCTTGCGGTCCAGAATGCCAATGCGCCGGGCTACCGGGATCATCTCGCCGGTGGCGGCATCGTACCGGGACGCCAGAAAGGGGGCTTCGCCGCAGGTCACCTCCAAGCGGCGGCTCTGCACATACTGCACCCATGCCGGGGTCTTGCCTCCGCAGGCTGGGAACTGCACCGGCGTTTCTACCGTCTGCCAGCCTTGGGGCAGCTCCACCGTGAACTGCCCGGCGCTCTCCTCTGCCCCCAGCCCACGGAACCAGTCGGCATCCAGTGCGTTGTTCATCTTGTTGCAGACCCATGCGGGGCTGAACACCTCGCCTTTTTTGCGGGTGCGCTGCTGCTGGGTGTCGGTCTGCTTCATCATCCGGGGCAGCACCACCTCGTAGTGGGTCAGTCCGAGCTGCTGGGTGGTGATCTGTGATTTATCCGTCACCGGCTCGTACATCACCGTTTGCAGTTCCTCCGGCGGGTCGGTGGCCCAGATGATGTTTTTACCGGTGGATTTATCTTTTAGTAGCGTATCCAGCACCGCCTGCACTTCCGGTGCGTGAAAGTCGATCAGTTGTTCCAACGGGGATTCCCTCGCTTTGCCTTAGCTTGTGGCAAAAGTGTCAGTATTCTTATCACTTTTACACTATTATGATAATAATATTATCACTTTCAAGCAAAACTGACAACAGAATTATCGGTTTTTGTCAAAAGCGATAATATTATTTATACTGGTAGCAAAGAAAGGCAGGGAATTAGGATGATTGGCGAACGGCTCGCAGAATTACGCAAATTAAGCGGTGAAACGCAAGAAGATTTGGCAAAAGCGTTTCATGTTTCAGTGCCTACCGTCCGTACATGGGAACGCGACAAAGCATCTCCCAGCCATGAAGTTTTGATTGCGCTCTGCAAGCGTTACAGCACCTCCGCCGACTACCTGCTGGGTCTGACCGACTACGACCCCTCCGACAAAGCCCGCATCCAGCGCCAGCGCCTGACCGAAGAAGAGCAGAACGAGATGCACCGCTACGAAGAATATCTGTTGTGGAAACGCAAAAAATAAGCCGCTCAGCGAGACTGTAAGGTCGCTGAGCGGCTTGTTTTGCTATATACTATATTTTACCTGTGGGATGTTCTGTATCTATCCATTTTACTGCATGTAGGCTTTATAGCGATCCAGAAAAATAGACTGCAGTTTGACAAAAGGTGTAGAATCGAGGCAAAGAGGCGATTCAGCGGAATCATTTTGAGCTGTTGACCCACTGACAGCTTGGTACACTGCCTATAAGCACCGGCTTCTTTGCGGAAACCGGTGCTTTTTGCAGTTGCACTTTTTCCGGGAGATTATTATACTTATAAAAAAGGCCAGGTGCTGCAAAGGCAGGAGGGAAAGCGTATGGCACGGAACAAAACCGCGCAGGGCGGTATCTCCCTGCGCCGCAAGGTCACGGCATGGCTTGCCGCAATTTTGCTGGTCACCATGCTTTCCACCGGCATCGCTACCATGGCGGGGCAGTGGACAGTACGCTCCTTTGATACGCTGCTGGCCGACAACGCCCTCTGCTACACGGTGCAGAACGCCCTCAAGGACGAAACACAGGCCTTTGCACGCTATGTGCGCCAGCCTACTTCTGAAACGGAGCAGGCCTATACCGCTGCCTGCGCTGCCGCCGAGCAGAGCCTTGCGGCCCTGCCCTTCGATTATGCCTGCATCGGTGAAGAGCGCTATGCCCGTACATGGAACCTTTTGCAGGGGTACGCGGGCTACCGGCAGGAGCGGGATGCCTTTTTGCAGCTTTCGCCCTCGGCAGATACCTATATTGAACAGATGTACCATGTGATGGCGCTGCAAGACTACCTTGCCGAATACGCGCTGCGGCTGACACAGGCCACGCTGGAACAGGAAAACACCCTTTACAGCAGCACAGCAACCCACCTCCGGCATCTGCCGTGGCTGTATCTGGGGCTGTTCCTGACGGCGGCAGTGCTGGTGCTGCTTCTCATCCGGGTACTGAGCCGCGCAGTGGTGCGTCCGCTGCTGCGGTTGGCACAGGCTTCCCGCAACATTGCCGAGGGGGATTTTTCCAGCCCGGATCTTCCGGTGAAAAGCAGCGACGAGGTGGGGCGGCTGACGAGCACCTTCAACCAGATGAAGCACGCCATGGCCCAGCAGCTGACCACGCAGCAGGCCTTGCACCGGGAAGAGGTGCGGAACCTTGCACTGGAAAAGGATCTGGAGCACACCCGGCTGGAGGTGCTCAAAAGTCAGGTGAATCCGCATTTTCTGTTCAACACTCTGAACATGATCTCCTGCATGGCGCGGCTGGAGGATGCTTCCACCACCGACCAGATGATCGTGCATCTGGGCAGCCTGTTCCGGCACAACCTGCGCACCAAGCGCCAGCAGATCACGCTGGAGGAGGAGCTGAACGGGCTGGAGGACTACATCTATCTGCAGCAGATGCGGTTTGATGGACGCATTACCGTTGAAAAAAGCATCCGGGTGCAGCCTGCGGCGGTTCTGGTGCCATCCTTTATGCTGCAGCCGGTGGTGGAAAACGCTTACTCGCACGGGCTCAAGTCCCGCGAGGAAGGCGGACGCATCCTGCTGCGGGCATGGATGCAGGACAGTGTGCTGGTGCTCACGGTCGCGGACAACGGCAAGGGAATGACCGAAGGGGAGCTGGACGCTGTACAGGCCAGAATCGCTCAGAGCGAGCAGACCGGCCGCAGCATTGGTCTTGGCAACATTTCCCGCCGCATCGGAATGCTGTATCCGGGCGGTAAAATGCAGGTATACAGCCGCGCATGTCATGGCACTGTGGTGCGGTTTGAGCTCCCGCAAACGCAGCAGCCGGAGGAAAAGGAGGAGACGCTCTCGTGAAGTGCAAATTGCTGGTGGCAGAGGATGAATTGATCGAGCGCAAGGTGCTGTGCAGGACCTTGCAGAAGTATCTGGGAGATCTGATCTGCCTGTACGAAGCAAAAAACGGCAGGGAAGCGCTGGAAATTTTTACCCGCGAAGCGCCGCAGGTGGCTGTGCTGGACATTGAAATGCCGGGTCTCACCGGGCTGGAGGTGGCGCGCAAGATCCGCGAAACAGACAAAAATTGCGCCATCCTGTTCCTGACCGGCTTTGATAAGTTCGACTATGCGCGGCAGGCGATCTCTGTGCGGGCGATGGACTATCTGCTCAAGCCTTACAACGAGCAGGAGCTGGTATTCGCGGTGGAGGATGCCATCCGGCAGGTTTCGGTGCAGCTGCCTGCCCGCCCGGCACAGCCCCCGCGCCGTCTTATTTTCCTCCAACGGATAAATTTCGCTGATAACGCCATCCTTCGCCAATTCCACGGCCTTGATGACCTTAGAATTATTCGGTACGCGCTTAACCCAGGCGACATAATCATCACCGCTGAGCTCATAACCTGATTCCACAGTCTTCTTTAAAAAGTCGCCAACATCAAAATACTTGCGCAGCTGCACCTCCACACGGCTGGCAGTCAGCTCCGCCGTATAAAAAGCCTTGAGCTGTGCCTCCTTCACCGCCTGCTGGTTGACGTAATAGCCACAGGCCAGCGACAGCAAAAAGGCTGTCAGCCAGACAAAAAGGCAATGTAATTTAATTGTAGACAGAAGCTTCCCTTTTTTCATCAGCGCCATTCCTTTTGCTTATATAAACACGTCAAGCCAGACATTTTTTCTCCAGCAGCCTTACAAAATAATGATAAGCCGCAAAAACAAAAACTGCACAGCTTATCCAGGCAACGGGCTCCGCCAGGCAGATGCCCACATAGCCATAGGGTTCACTAAGATAAATCGCCACCAGCGAGCGCATAATCAGCTCTATTACGCCTGACAGCATCGGTATCATGCCAACGCCCATACCCTGGCAGGCATTACGGTAAATAAAAATCTGACTGAGGAAGAAGTACATAGGCACCGTATATAAAATATACAGATGCGCTGCCTCCATAACCGCCGCAGAAGGATTATCCAAGAAGATACCGATAACCTCTTCACCAAAGAGGAACATGACCACTGCCGCCACAACGCTGAAGGCCAGCATCAGCAGTGAGCACTTGCGTACAGCCTCACGTATGCGGTCAAAACGGCGCGCGCCAAAATTCTGCGCCGTAAATACGGCCATCGCAATACCGAAGGAAATCATCGGCTGCAGGGCCAGCTGCTCCACGCGGATAGCCGTCGTAAAGCCTGCAATCTGCTCGCTGCCGAACTTGTTGCATACGGACTGCAAAATAATAATGCCTAAGCCCAGCACTGAAAACTGCACAGCCATCGGCAGACCCATGCGCAGATGCTCCCACAGCTCCTTGCCATCCAGCTTAAAATCACGACGGTGGATATGCAGCTGCGGAAAGCGCTTATAGATATACATCACGCAGAGCACAGCAGAAATGGCCTGTGCAATAACCAGAGCAATTGCGCTGCCCGGCACGCCCCAGCCGAAGGATATAATAAATACCAGTGCCAAAATGATATTGACAATGGACGAGATAATCAAAAAGTACAGCGGCGTCTTGCTGTCGCCCAAAGAACGCATAATGCCGCTCAAAAGATTGTAGGCCATCATCGCAAACAGGCCGTCGACGATAATCATTACATAAGCATAGGCATCAGCCATCAGCTCCGGCGGAATATTCATCAGCACCAGCGCAGGCCGCATGATGAGATGCATAATGCCCATAATAAGCAGCACAAAGGCGCAGCTCAGCACAATGCAGGTACCAATACTGCGCCGCATACCGTCCATATCCTGAGCGCCATAGCGCTGGCCTGTTACGACAGTAAAACCGTTGCTCAGGCCAATCGTCAGCACCATCGTCAGCATAAACAGTGGCGACACAGCGCCCACGGCCGCCAGCGCCTCCACGCCAATCGTGCGGCCGACGATGATGATATCCGCAATATTATACAGCTGCTGAAAAACATTACCTATCAGAAGCGGCACCGTGAAGGGGATTATCAGCTTCAGCGGTGCGCCATCCGTCATATTTTTTAGCATAAATGTCTCACTCTTTCGTTACGTAGTTGGTAATTTTGCCAATGCCCTCAATCTCAACCGTAACCTCATCGCCCTCGTTCAGCTCGCCGAAGCCCTCAGGAGTACCGGTAAGGATGAGGTCGCCAGCGTCAAGCGTAAAGCTTTGGGAAATATAGCTCAAAATTTCATAAGGATTATAAACCATATCGCTCGTGCGCGCGTTCTGCTTCATTACGCCGTTGACATAGGTTTTGATGCCCAAATCACTCGGGTCAAGCTCCGTTTCCAGCCACGGCCCCAGCGGGCAGAAGGTATCAAAGGACTTGCAGCGCAGCCACTGACGCTCCTTCCGCTGCAAATCAGCAGCAGTAATATCGTTCGCACAGGTATAGCCAAGGATATAATTCTTTACCTCCTCCGGCTTCACGTTCTTCATTTTCTTTTTGACAACAATGCCCAGCTCCGCGCCATAGGCCAGCTCCTTGACCTGTTTGGGCCAGATGATATTATCCTCTGTGCCGATAACGGTATGCGCAGCCTTGGCAAAAATGCTCGGCTCGCTCGGCACCTTCGCACCGCACTCATCAGCATGCTGCTTATAGTTGAAGCTGACGCAGATAATCTGCTTCGGCACGCAGGGAGCCAAAAGGCGCACATCACGCATATCAAAGGTTTCGTCGGTAATCTGCCAATAGGTTTGCAGACTGCCATAAACGCAGCGGATTGCACCGCCGTCGATAAAGCCAATACGTTTGTTACCAGTTCTTTTATCCTCAAAGCGAACGCATTTCATTTATAAGCCCTCCATAATGTACATCTTTCTTGCTTTAAAATATACAGGCGTCAAGCCACATTCTTTCGCCAGCTCCAGCGCCTCCTGCAGCCTGCGCCCCACATGCTCCTTGTAATGCGCATCGCTGCCCAGCGTGCAAAAGCGGCCGCCCAGCTCATGATAACGCTTATACAGCGGCAAAAGTCCTGCGACTGCCGCAGCATCATCAAGGCGGCGCGTGTTAATTTCAATCGGTTTATTTTTTTCAATAAGCAGTGTAAACAAGCGGTCAAACAGCTCCGGCGCATCACTTAGGCGCAGCTCTCGCTCCGCCCCCGGATACGGCCAGTAGCGGCAGATATAGTCGATATGCGCAAAAGCATCAAAATCGCGCTCCTGCTCCAGACAGGTAATCGACTCATGCAGAAACTCCTCCACAATCTGCTGACGCGTGCGGCCCTCATAACAGGTCGGCTCGTACAAATCACGGCGGCCGATGCAGTGAATCGAAGCCAGCACATAATCAAACGCATGGCTCTGCGCAATCCTTTTATCCGCCTCCGCAGTATGCGTCTGCATGCCTATCTCAATGCCGATGAGCGCCTTATCGCTTTTTAGCGGCATAAAGCGTGCAAAATATTCATCTATGTCAAAAGTAAAAGCATCCGGATTCGTGGGATAGTCATAATCCCAATGCTCCGTAACAGTAAGGCCAATGCCCTGCTCCGTCGCCGCAGCCAGCGCATCCTCAAGCTTCATCTCACTGTCACAGGAGTAATCACAGTGCATATGTGTATCATATATCATTAAGCCTACCTTCTTTCCGTATAATATTGTATCAAATTGCAGGGAAAAAGCAAAGAGAGAAGGAGATGAAATTATGACATTTAATGAGGAAATTACAATCAAAGTCTGGCGGCATGCAAAAAGCGCAGCTCGCTTTCGCTCGCTGCGCTCTTACGCTACATATAAAATTTTCCGAACAGCTTATACGTTGAAGCGGAACTCTACAACGTCGCCGTCCTGCATAACATAATCCTTGCCCTCAAGACGAACCAGGCCTTTTTCACGTGCTGCTGCCTTGCTGCCGCACGCTACGAGGTCATCATAGGAAACAATCTCGGCACGGATAAAGCCACGCTCGAAGTCCGTATGAATCTTGCCTGCTGCCTGCGGAGCCTTGGTGTTCAGCTTAATCGTCCACGCACGGGATTCCATCTCGCCAGCGGTCAGGAAGGTCATCAGGCCGAGCAGCTTGAAGCCAGCCTTAATCAGACGGTCAAGACCGGTTTCCTCTAATCCGGCCATTTCCAGATATTCCTTCGCCTCGTCCTCCTGCAGCTCAGCGATTTCGCTTTCCATCTTTGCAGAAACAACGATAACCTCAGCATTTTCTTCAGCCGCATATTTCTTTACAGCCTGTACATGCTCGTTGCCGGACGGGTCAGCAACCTCGCCCTCAGAAACGTTGGTAATGTACAGCACCGGCTTCATG
>OQVR01001266.1_pt1 | contig 10923 bp, 7 predicted proteins | sample 1691521 | NCBI WGS metagenome assembly OQVR01 (sample SAMN03418256, study PRJEB22391) | human gut metagenome | biome: human-gut; feature: organic feature; material: feces | host: Homo sapiens | place: Tanzania | collected 2013-01
CGACAGGTCGAATCCCTCGTCGAGCAGGTTGAACACGAAACGGCTGTTGCCGCCGATCTTTGAATATCCGAGATACCCGCCGTCCCTGTACTTTTTCAGGGTGGCGTTGTTGACCCGGAGAAGCTCAAGCATCTCCTTGTTGGTGTAGAGTATTTTCCCGCCTTCGTCCTTGAATGTGTCGTTCATGGTGATTCACGTTGTCTTTGTATATTATATGCGGAATCACACGATTTCATTCAGTTTGGCGATCCTTAAAATTATAGACTTCTTTTTCCGCTTGCTTAGCAGAGCGGTGACGACGCCGTCCCGTTCCTGTTTATGTAGTCAAACACCGCCTTGTTGATGTCGAAGTCCACCTTGCAGGTCTCGTCCTCGGGAAGATAGACGGCGTCGTGGATGCGGAACGGATGAAGGCATATATTCCTCAGCCTGTCGCATATCGGGTTCATTATGTCGCTCTCGACCTTGTTGGCGACGCTCTTTATCGAGACGCCCGGAAACCTGTCGTGCCAGTCCAGCAGCCCTTGCAGAATGTGTGGATAGTTCCGCTTGAAGAAGTCAAGCACGATGTGCCTGCCCCTTTCCGCGTCGAACAGGAACTGCCCCTCGTCTTTTATTGAGAAGAACGGCTGCATCACGGGCTTGATGTCATCCCTGCCGAATCCGTCGGCGCCTTTGGCTATCTCGGCGTACAGGTCTTTCTTCTGCGTCAGGTCTATGAACCGCAGAAGTTCCTGCTCAGGGATGTCAACGCCGTTTCTTCTGAATATCACCGGCAGCATCGTGAAATGAGCGCAATGGATGTCCGAGACCTCGACTATCCTGTGTCCCCCGTAGGTGATGTGCTTTCTGATCGGCTTCCTGAGGTTCGCGAGACGGGAATACAGCTTGCCGTCATCCTTGAAAGCCGGGACCGTGTTGACACTTGCGAGGTGCTGGAGGTCGGACATCGTTAAGCAGTCGTCAAGGGCTTCGATTTCGTATTTGAGGCCGGCGTAATACCCTAATTTTTGACGCACTGAAATATTCTGCGTAATGCTCTTGATACCAAATAATTCGGATAGTTTGCTTACTCCTATATGTTCACTATTCCCATTCTTATCCTCTTTCTCTTCCCTAATATTATCTAATAACCTTATTATTAGTTCTTCTCTTCCTTTGGAGTCTTTTTCTTCCCTTGATCCGCTTCCCTTGATGTCTTTGATATGCCGCGTTATTATTCTCGCGTTCTTGATCCTGCCGCAATGAATGTCTTTGACAAGCTCCTTTATTTTGGACACCGTCACAAGTTCGTCACAGGACACAGCCATTATAGATTCGCGCTTGCTTGTCTGTGTCTTTCCGCCGTAGTGTTTCCGTATATGCTCAATCTGAGATTTGATCGCGTCCGTATTCTCCTTGCCGAACTCTAAGATGACCGGATATGTCTTGCCTGACGGAAACAGGTCTTTGCCGAGAATCATTCCGGTACGGTACCGCATCGGCATCTCGGTCTTGATCCTGTTCAGCGTCACGGTCTCTGCACCGCGTTGTATCTTCTCCTCATATTTCCCGATGACGGCGTCTTTATAGTCAATGCAGCCGCCGGCCTTCAGCGCGTCCCGGTATCTGGCGTAGTTCCTGGCGCCGGCGATTTTCTTGAATATGTCGCTGTGTATCGGGGCGAAGCCTGTTGTCTCCGCCGCCAGTCCGTAGAGCCTTATCGCCGCGAATGTCCTCAGCATCCCTTTGACCGCCCTGTCGTCGTTGAATCCGCCCCTGCCGATGGCTTCTATTCTCTCGTACTCTGCGTCGGTGAGATAGACAGTCACCTTGTCGCGCCCGAAATCGATGTCCGACGTGTTCTTTCCCTTTCCTTTCATATCCTGAAAATATTATAGGTATTTGTACAGTTTCCTTATCGTCCCGACCGATGTGCCCGTTATCGCGCTGATGTTCCGCAATGATATTCCCTTTTTCAGCAGGCCCAGCTCTTTTGTGTACTGGGTCCTCATCCGCTCGTCGCTTTTCCTGTAGGTACCGGGCCGCCCCATCTTTATCCCCTCGGCCCTGCATTTGGCGATGTACCTGTCACGGCCCGACGCCATCCGCTCCATGATAGTAAGGCGTTCCATCTGCGCCACCTCCAGAAGTATGGTGCATATCATGCTCGCTATCGGGTTGGGTTTCCCGTCGGCGCCGAGCGTCTCCAGGTTGTAGTTCTTGATGTACAGGCAGACCCCGTTGTCGTTCAGCAGCCGGATCACCTTCAGCGCCTCGAGCGTGTTCCTGCCGAGCCTGCTTATCTCCAGCACGCAGACCTTGTCGATACTGTTCCCGCGGATGTAGTCCAGCATCTCGGTGAGCTCGCTTCTCTCCTCGATTTTCTTCGCTCCCGAGACCTTGGCGGTGAATATCCTTCTGACGTTCCACCCCATTTTTGAGCAGAAGTCGGACAGCTCGTCCACCTGCCTGGAATAGTCCTGGCCGGCGGTTGATACCCTGCATAAAAGAACGACGTCCATAATCGTTCCTTGTTTTTCCGAATATAGTGATAATCCGTGATTTATGGAAATTTTCGCGCCGCTTTATATCTTATTTTAAGGCGGAACTTGGCGGCCGGCGACGTGTCTTATTGTCCGCTGTGTGGAATGAAACAGATTCTGACCGTGGTGATGAATATAATGGACTGAATATTATTCTGTTGTTGCATTTGATACGGCATCTGATGGATGTTTTTTTCTGACACTTTTTTGAGAATATTCGGTAATCTTCTGGCTTTTCCACCGGATTTCCATGAATATGTTTTGGGATAGTTTGAGTTTATTCGTAAATTTGGCGCGTCACAGCGATGTGGCGCACATATCAGATGAAAGTGAAAAGCTTTTGTCCTTGGGCTGAAATCCGGAAAATTTCAATGAGCAAGGAAAAGAGCGGCTTTCATACTTGTATCGTATGGTCGTGCGGGTTCTCCGCGCTTCTGGATACGAGTGTGGAGTTGTCGATTTGCTCAAGGTTATTCCGGAACCCCAGCTCAGATTGACGGAACGCTCCACACTTTTGTCGTGTTTATAGGTTTGGCTTTGATATTTGGTGGTGGAATATGACCGCGAAAGGTCACTGAGCTTGTCGAAGTGTACCGTTCGGTCGAGAGCTTGTTGAACCGACAGGACCGTTCAGACCGCGGAACAACCGGTCACTGAGCCTGCCGAAGTGACGTAAGACAATATTGATAACACGATTCCATAACAGGAACCAATAATGATTTATAAAAACCAAAACACAATGAGAAAAGGTATTCTGCTGATTTTTACGATGCTGGCGACCCTGGTAGGTTGCGGCCAGTACGACGATTCGGAGCTGAAGTCCGACATCAACGACCTGAAGTCCCGGATGGCGGCTTTGGAGAAGCAATGCAAGAACATGAACGAGAACCTGACGTCGCTCCAGACGATTGTGGACGCGATCCGGAAACAGGACGGCGTTGTCAGCGTTACAGACCTGCCGGACGGTCAGGGCTATTCCGTCAAATTCGTCTCCGGTAAGGTGATCTATCTGTATAACGGCAAGAACGGCACTGACGGTGTGACCCCGAAGATCAGCGTCCGTAAAGATTCAGACGGAATATATTACTGGACTGTGGACGGCGATTGGCTTATTGTCGATGGCAAGAAAGTCCGTGCCGTCGGCCTTGACGGAAAAGACGGACAGAGCGGCGATGACGGAAAGGATGCCGTCACACCCCAACTGAAAATAGTTGATGGCTTCTGGTACATTTCCTACGACAACGGAAAGTACTGGACAAAATTAGGTAAAGCGACGGGTGAGAATGGCAAGGATGGACAAGATGGCGATGATGGCGACGTTTTCTTCAAGAGCGTCACTGTTGAAGATGGGTATGCGGTCTTTGTGATGAACGACTCAGAGCAGACCACCTTGAGAATACCTATTGCCGGAGTTTCTGCTGTGTCAAGCATAAAGTATGTGCCGGAGACACCTGAAGGTGTGGTCAAGATAAGATATTCAAAGATTGATTATTGGTATGTGGCGGAAGATTTTGTGATCAAGTTTGAGATTATGCCGCAGAGTTTTGTTGACTACATAATGAAGAACTGGAAAGAAGTTCTCGTTGCCAAAGCCATCACCTATATAGGTGAATTTGTCTCAGTCAATATAAAAAATGTAGTTTGTGACAAAGATAACATAATTGCTGTCACCATTGATGGCCAGTCTCTTGATAGTACGTTCTTATCTACAGGCGTATCTGTGACGGCCAATCTGCGCCTTTCTGTGAAGATTAATGGAAGCGAATCAATATCTTCCGATTACCTGCCACTGTCGCCTTCTTTATTATATGACTACATCATTGAATATACAAGTGTGCATGATGAGGCCATTGGACGCTATTTTCAGATAAATGGTAGCAGTGGGTCATTTGTGGATAGTTATACCGGAAATACTGGACGAATAACCTTTAAGGACTATCATTCTCCAGGTGAGAAGAGTCTTTTCAGTTGCGTTTTCCATTCCTATTCCTATTCATGGCCTATCCAATATAGTGACTTGGAATCTTTGAATTTTGTGACACCAATAGAGTTGAGTTTTTTATCGTTCAAAGAATGTGATAGAATGATTAAAGCTGATCTTTCGAACGTCCGTACAGAAAATGTCACGGATATGAAGGAGATGTTCAGTGGATGCGAGGATCTTGCTAAACTAGACCTGTCTTCGTTTGACACAGGAAACGTCACGGATATGTCAAATATGTTTAGCGGATGCAATGCTCTTGCTAGCCTTGACTTGACTTCGTTTGATACAAAAAACGTTACGAATATGTGTGGTATGTTCCGTGTTGATTATCATCAGAACAGTTCTCTTGCTAGCCTTGACTTGTCCTCGTTTGATACAAAAAACGTCACTGATATGGGGCAAATGTTCTATCGCTGCGATAATCTTAGGAGCCTTGACTTGTCCTCGTTTGATACAAAAAACGTTACTGATATGGGGCAAATGTTCTATCGCTGCTATGTTCTTACGAGCCTAGACTTGTCCTCGTTTGATACAAAAAACGTCACGAATATGAGAGAAATGTTCTATCGCTGCGATAATCTTACGAGCCTAGACTTGTCCTCGTTTGATACAAAAAATGTCACGGATATGGAAGCAATGTTCTATGGCTGCAGATCTCTTGCCAGCCTTGATTTGACTTCGTTTGATGCTAAGAGAGTCACGAATATGGGACAAATGTTCAGCTACTGCGAATCTCTCATTAGCCTTGATTTGTCTGGATTTGATACAACGTCTGCTATGTATATGGGTTCTATGTTTAGAGGCTGCAAATCTCTTACTAGCCTTGATTTGTCGGGATTTGATATGAGGAGAGTCGGTGGAGGATCGGTTTCGGTTCCGGATGAAGATTGGGATTTGAGTTGGATGTTTGATGGATGTGATAACCTTAAAGAGATAATCATGCGTGGCTGTGACAAGAAGACAATTGATAAGATCAGCAAGGTGAAGCCAAAAGGGGCGGTGATAATCACCGACTGATTTGACGAGAGGAGAAAATATGATATTAACGTATTACAAACAAATAGTTTAACTCAAAATTTTTTAATTATGGTTACATGTGAAAGAATCGCGGGTGTTCGTAACAAGTGCCAAGGGCTGGATTGCCCGACGGCACCCTGCACGGGGTTGAGTTGTGAGAATCTGACCAAGGTCAATCAGACCTGTCAGGGCGTGACAAGCACCGGTGTCAAGTGTCTTAATGGGACGGGGATCATTGTGCCGGATGGTCTCGATATTCTTATCAATGAGTTTGATTCTCACGGAATATTGCTGGAAAAGCATATGGTGGAGAACTCGATATTCATCTGCCCTGATAAAGTGGAGGAACAGATGAATGATCTGAAGCATCTGCTACGCAAGCTGAATCAACCGAATGAGCCGAACGAGCCGAACTACTACTATATCAAAAAAGGAAAATCAAAGTTTGACGGTAATACAAAGTTGCCGGTGCGTTTCTCTGAGGATGCCGACAATGTAAAATACATAGATGTGTCCGGCAAGGATCTGCGACCAGTCATTACGAAGATAAGGATAGGCAACAAAATAAGCAAGGCGCAGGATGTCTATACCCAGATTTATCCGGGAGCGATACCTCCTGGAGTTGTTCCGGTTTCACCAATGTCCAATTACTGCGGGCTTCCGATAATAATCGATTACGACGGAAATGATTTTGTCAGGACCGCAATCCGTCGATACACCGGAGTATGGGTATGTGAGAACAACAGGGTGAATATGCTCAGAAACTACGTAATCTCCCACATCTGGCCAAACACGGCAGACCCGTTCTACTTCTCAAGTCTGTGGAATGTTGTCATTATTCCTGCCCACTGCAACGACATAATGGACAAGGATCCTAAGTCACATCACGTTGTTGCGGCCATTCAGAATCTGTTCAGGGCGATCTGCTACCTGCTGTACAATCCGAACAACTATCTCACAGACATCGAGAATATTCTCAAACAGAACAATCCGAATATTCAGATACCTCGTGTCGCCGAACCGTCTCCGGCCGATCTTCAAAAGGCTCAGACCTACATCGACAACGGCCTGATATTCATTTAACCATAATTGATGAATATGTTGAAAGCGCCTGACGAGGAAAACAATCCCGCCAGGCGCTTTGTTGAAGAAAGTGCGGAGCCGCCGACCAGCCCAAGGACAATGATATTCCGGAACCCCGTCTCAGATTAAGCGAGATGCCCCGCACTTTCGCATAATGAATAGTCTTATCGCCTGTTTTTTCTTGTATAGTTTCAGGGGCAGTCTGTTCCGCCGCAATATCTTCTTTCTGGTGTCATCATCAAGATTTTCCATCATCAGGTCCGACAGCACACCGCCGAACATCAAACCGTTGATGTATGAGGCTTCATACCAGAAATGGGCTTTCCGATAATTTTTTCTGCAACCCATTCCGTGTGCGTATTTGAACCCCAGATCGCACATTTTGTCGGCCTTGTCAGGGTCTCCGCTTCTGGCCTCGTCACGACATTCATAAAATTTCGCCCTTGATTCGGGCAGCAACATCGGTTCCAGGAAATAGGCTATTTCCCGTATGTACTTGTTGCCACTTCTGCCGATGGTCCTGATGACAAGATATTTGAATTCCATCCTGATTATGTCCACAACAGTGTCGATGCACCAAAGGAATCCGAATGCCGTCCATATCGCCGCCGCAAGAATGACCCACCGGAACCAGGAGTCAAACATCGCCGCCCTTACCTCGAACGGTTTGATGGAGACAAGCCCCACCGTCACCAGCAACGGACTGAAACCGATGACACTTTTTAGAAAAAGTTCTTTGTATTCATCCATAACGCTCTGTTTTCTCGTCTGCAAAGTTAGTCCTTGCTGTAAGACAAAACTTGACACACAGAAAAAATATCTGTCTGTCATACTTTGTCAGATATTATGACTTAACTTTGCCGGAGAAATAATCAAGACATTATGTTGGCTGAAAAGATAAAAGACCGGATCAGGCTTCTGGAGATCGTCGATTCGTTCGGCGAGACCGGGGCAAGTTTCGAGCGGATCGGAAAGGAATGGTGGCGAAGCACGAAAGGCGGGGATCTCGACCTGCGGACGTTCCACAGGTACAGGCGTGACATAGAGGATATCTTCGGTGTCATGATAGAATGCAGGAGAGCCGGCAGCTCATCGACATATTACATCTCGAATAAAGGCGCGTGTCCTGACGACCGGCTCCGCCTGACCTGCATCAACGCCTTCCTGATGGGGAATATGCTGACGGACGACCGCTTCCCGAAGGACCGTGTGTTCATCAGCGCCAGCTACAACAATGAATATGCGAGGGTGGTCGCGAGGGCGATATCCCTGAACAGGGTAATATTCGTGAAACATAATCACCTCTACCAAAAGTATGTCGCCGTCAAAGATGAGAATATGCTGTTCCCGGTGGAGATCAGGCCAGAGGTTCTCGAATTTGAGTTCATCCCGTACGCCCTGTCCTACAATTCCTGCTGGTATATGTTCGGCAAGAGGCCGGGTGAGGACGAGCTCCTTGTATATTCATTGCAGAACTCGGCTGAGATCCGCGTGCTGGACGAGATCGCCGATCCGCCGGAGGATTTCCGTCTTGGTGAGATCACGTCCGACTTTCGGAAGCATTTCCCCGTGAGCGATGACCTGACCGACCGTGATGACCGTCTCCAGTACCTTCTGTCCGGCAACCAGTCGATGTACAAGATATTCTGACCTGTCCCGCCGCGCCGTTCCTTCCTTCGCGTCGCTTTAATATTTGAACGGCGCGAAACGGCAGTCCCCGTCAGCGGCGTTCCGGCATAAAATCTTAAAATGACACAGGCCGCATATGGCTTGTGTCATTTATTTTCAAATCCTGTGCAGTCACAAGTTCATTTCAATATGAATATCACGCTTCTCCATAAGAAACGTTGTTTTTATAGTACAATAATTGCGTATTTACGCATTTTTGTGTTTGTAAAACTACGCTATTTCAGCCGACTGACAAAAGATTCGGATAAATTGCTTTTTGTTGGAAGTGTGGCTCGAAATAGTTGAAATATTATCTATATTATGTATCATAAGGGGTAAAATTGCGTAAATACGCATTTATGACCAATGCGATTGAGAATCTCTTTTCACGTAATCAAGTTATACAATCAGCAAAAAATACACGTAATCAAGATGTCGTCTGCCATCTTTTTACACGAAATCAAGGCAAGGTACAAATGGGAAATAATAAATGCAACTCCGAAATTGTACAATATAAACTTAGATCCTTAATTACAAAATGTTCAAATCTGCCCTGCAAAATGTTCAAATCTCTGAAAGATGAATTATGTTATCTTGTTGAAATACAGTATTATGGACGAGTTGTTTTTACTTTGACGTACTCTGAATATTTTGGAAGTCTTTCAGCTAACTGAGTGGCGACTGCTTTTGCGGTTTGGCAATCAAGTGTCTTGGAAGTCTCGGAAGATATCACGAAAATTTGTTTGACCAGTCAGAACTTGTTATATTTGCATCATAAAGGATAAAATTGCGTAAATACGCATTTATGACCGATACGATATGGAGATAAAAAGAGACAGGTACATTTCGTTGCTGGAGAGCAAGAGAGGAAATGGAAAGATTAAAATAATCACGGGCATCAGGCGCTGTGGCAAATCTTATTTGATGAATGTGTTGTTCCGAAAACATCTTGCATCTATTGGAGTCAAAGACGAGCATGTAATATTCATTGCGCTGGATGACGACATCAACGCGATGTTAAGGAATCCTTTGGAATTAGGAAAGTATGTAAGAAACCTGACTAAGGATGATGGCGTACAATACTATGTTCTGTTAGATGAGATTCAAAAAGTCGCTACAATACATAATCCTTATCTTCCGGACACTGAAGATGCCACTATAAGTTTCGTCGATGTATTGATCGGACTTAACAAACAGCCAAACATTGACATATATGTGAGCGGGAGTAATTCAAAAATGCTCTCATCGGGCATTGTTACAGAGTTCAGAGATAGGGGCGATGAAATTCGGGTCCACCCGTTGTTGTTCCGTGAATTTTACGATGCGTTCCCTTCCGACAAGAGATATGCCTGGAGAGAGTATGCCGCTTATGGAGGAATGCCGTATGTCATGCATCTTCAATCTCACGAGGGTAAGGCCAAATATTTGAAGGACTTGTTCGAACTGACATATCTTAAGGATGTGGTTGAAAGGAACAAGATAAAGGGGCAGATGAGCATTCTCGAGGACCTTTTGGATGTTGTGGCTTCGGCTATAGGGTCGTTGACAAACTCGACAAGGCTATCGAACACATTTCAAAGTGACAAGCATATTAAAATCAAGAGCGACACAATATCTTCTTACCTTAACTATTTCATTGATGCGTTTATACTGGAAAAAGCCAAAAGGTATGATATCAAAGGTCGCGCTTACATAGGCACGCCACTAAAATATTATTTTTCGGATGTCGGATTGAGAAACGCGAGATTAAACTTCAGGCAGCAGGAAGAAACTCATATTATGGAAAATATTCTGTACAATGAATTGTCTTCAAGAGGTTTCTCTGTTGATGTTGGTGTTGTCGAATATAACTGGAAAGATGATGCGGAAAGAAGCAGACGTTCTCAGTTGGAGGTGGATTTTGTGCTCAATAAAGCCGATAAGCGGTATTATATCCAGTCGGCGTTTACAGTTGCCACCCAAGAAAAAAAAGATCAAGAGCTGAATTCATTGTTGAGGATTGATGACTCTTTTCAAAAGTTGGTTGTTGTCAAGGATGACATTCTTCCTTGGACTGATGAGCACGGCATATCGTACATTAATGTGCAGGACTTTCTTCTTGACGCGATAGACAGATTATAGACACGAACAATCCTCATTTTATGTGATTTTACGATGAAATAACTTGACTTAAATCTTCGTCAATATCTTATATATTGCGTGTATTAAGCGTTATTCCATCTTTAACGAGGAGGAGTATTAGTAGGTAAACTACTGAATATTAGCAAATTAGGCAGGTGTTAGTACGATTTATTCGTCCTGGTACCTATTTTTTCCGTCTAGGTGAATGTCGTTTGAAGGCATTTGGTGGCATATAGGAGAATATTGCGTCAATCTAATCGTACTTAGGATCGTACTTAAAATCGTACTTAAGAAAAAAAGGACAGTCTCGTTTTTCTTGAACATGGAACTGGAATAAAGCTCGGGTATAGTGGCATATAGTGGAATCCTGTGGCACTACTATTATGGTTAAAGTTATTAGGACTATGCTGGAGTCTGCGAAATAGCAACCAGGCGTTTGAATACTGGTTCCTTCTGCATTTTAATCCTTATTATTGCTGTCCGCTAAAAGTTAGCGAGCAACGAGATATCCATCCGCAGTGCTGT
>OQVR01001268.1_pt1 | contig 10919 bp, 6 predicted proteins | sample 1691521 | NCBI WGS metagenome assembly OQVR01 (sample SAMN03418256, study PRJEB22391) | human gut metagenome | biome: human-gut; feature: organic feature; material: feces | host: Homo sapiens | place: Tanzania | collected 2013-01
CCACTTAACCAAATTTTATTAGTTATATTACGTTAATTAACTCTCTCATTTTCAAACGATTACATTAGAATTAACAGAGTATTGTTTATATGTATTCCAATAAAATATTTTATTACTTAAACCTCAGCAGAGAAGCCTTGCTATTATAATTCTCCTGTAACGTCATCTGGTTTTTGGCGAAGTCGAACTGCAACTTCACGCTGCTCATCCAGTCTACATAATGTATCTTTACGTTCAGCTTACCGTCACCAGTCCAACCATAGCTGGCACTTGCCTTGAACGGAGAAGTGAAGCCAGAGAAAGCACCCTTGGTGTCGCCACGCGCATTTGATGGGAACTTTGTAGCCACCTCAGACAATGTCCATTTGCGATAGCCACACTCAATCTCATTGGTTCCACACTCCTCGGTGTCGATGAGAAGCTTAATGTTCTTGCCGTCCTTCACGATACGAACGCTCTTCCATCCATTGGCATTCTTGTCGAGAGTAAATGTCTTATTGAAAACAGCCTTGCTGGTGGCAGCCGACTTGCCTTCAGCGTAAGGCAGCACGTATGAGGCTGATTTCTTCTGCAAGCGCTTGAAGTCGGCTGCAGACTTTGTCAATGCCCCACTCTTGATTGCGCTGAGCACATTCTTGAACAACATATGCTGCTCTCTTTTTCCTGCGTCGCCTTTTGTTATCACCTGTGTAACCACAGCCACCATGTCCTCATTAGGCATTACGATGACATACTGACCATAAGCGCCGTCGGCACGGGCGGTGTTGGGATTGTCGCACTTCCACATCTGGTAGCAGTAGCTGTCGCCTCCAGTCTCGCTCACGTGCGGCTTCATCATTTCTTCAACCCACGATGCGGGGATAATCTCCTTGCCCTGCCAAGAACCCTTATTCAAGAGCAGTTGTCCAAACTTAGCCAATGATTCTGACTGCAGATACAGTCCCCATCCGCCACAGTTAATGCCTTCGGGACTTGTCTCCCAGTTGGCCTCGGTGATATGGAGTGGCTCGAACATACGCTGCTTCAAATAGTCGAACACATTCTGTCCTGTCACCTTCTGTATGATGGCAGCGAGCAGATAGGTATCCATTGAGTCATACTTGAACTTGGTTCCCGGCTCAGCCACCACGTCAATGGCGAGATATTTCTTCACCCATTCCGTCTCATTGTTGCGCACGTCGTCAGTCTGATTGAATCCAGAATTCATTGTGAGCAAGTCGCGTATGGTGATGGCAGCCAGTCGTGACGACACCTTTTCCGGCAAGAGATCGGGGAAGAAAGTGGCAAGACGGTCGTCGATGCGCAGCAGGTTCTCCTTTATGGCGATGCCGATGGCAGCACACGTAAATGTCTTGCTTGCCGAGAACAAGGTATGACCATATTCTGCCTTAAAGGGAGCTGGATGAATCTCACCGATAACCTTGCCGTGGCGCATAAGCAGCACGCTGTGTATCTCTGTGTCCTTAAGACTCATTACTGAGTCGAAATAGTTGGCTATAACTTTTGAGCTGATGCCCACCGATTCTGGTGTGACACGTGGTAGCTCGTTGATCTGTGCTGTTGCAGACTGTGTAGCGCATGCAAAAGCCACGGCTGGCAGCATTGCCTTAATGCTTGATGTGAACTGATTTGAGATTTTCATAATTCTATATGTTATTTGTTTAAGATGTTAGTGTTTTCTTTAGAATTTTATATTGGCTGAGAAGCTCACCTGGAAAGGCAGGATGTATTCGCCTGCAAGTACAGTTCCGTCAAGGCCTGTAGCATCCTCGCGTGTGTCGGCGCTCAGGATGGTGCCTTGCGCTCCGCTCTGTCCGAGGAAGTTGGTGACGTTGGCTGAGAGTGTGAGATTCTTGTTGCAGTTGTAGCTCATGCCACCGAATGTCTCCCAGCGTCCTTTAAAGAATACCGAATTGCCCACATTCACATACTGCTTGCCGTAATATCTGAAATTAGCCCATATCGCAAACGGACCTACAGAATAACGTGGATCAAGCTCCATCAGGAACTTCGAGATTTTGGTAACGGTCATCGACTTGAAGTTATATTCCTTCCACGATGTGCTGAACGAATAGCCACTGTATTTAGGAGCCTGCAATGTGACACGTGCGTGGAGCTGGAATCCCTTGAAGAGATTGAGCATGGCATCAGTGGTCCATCCGAAGGTCTTGATAGTGAATGAGTTTGCCACCATCTCGGTCTGTGTGGGATTGTCGGGGTTGGTGACATAGAGATTGTTCACGTTATTGTTGCGCGTAGCATAGGTAAGTGCGCTCACGAGGTTCACCCAACTGCTGTTGTAGAACACACCAGCCTGACCCACAAACGAGTCGCGGCTCTTGAACATTGGCGCTGTGCGTCCTGAGTAAGCCTCCAGATGGCGGAACTGACGCAGGAAACTACCCTCGGCTGTCAATCCGAAATTATCGGTGATGTTCCATTTTGGTGCTACGGCGAATGCGAAGTTCAGTCCGTTCTGCTTATGGTTGACCTGAGTTATGGTCTTGCCATCTTTGTCAGTGCCGCCAATCTGGAAGTAATGCTGTGTGCCGTCTGCTCCCGTCCATGTTGTACGTGGATTGGCAATGTTGTCCACATCCACCGACGACCATTCGAGGCGTGCTCCATAGCTGAGGCGGAACGAGTGAGTGAGTTCCCACTTGTCGAACACGTATGCAGCCAGCTTGTTCTCGAAGCCTTTGTCATACTCTGAACCATTGTTGAAGTTTGAGTAAGGCGATGTGGCACCGTTGATGAGCAACTTTCTGGGATTGGCAGCCACCTCATGATAGTAGGCTGTAGTAGAACGTGCATATCTCACATTGGTGAACAGCTCGTCTACACCAACAGTCCAGCTGTGGTCAGCCTTCTTGCCTACAAGCTGGGCGTTGAAGAATCCGTCGGTGACACAGATATGATTGAGCTGCGATGTGCGTCCCTGGATGAGTCCGTTGTAAGTGTCGCCGGTATCGGCATACTTAGCCGTAACACCATCCTCGGTGTTGAGTACACTTGTTGCCACCTGGTCGCCAGTCCAGCCAGAGCTATTGGTCATGCGTCCGCGCAAGTTGAGTGTCCAGTCATTCTGAAGCGGCTTGCTGAAGTAGACGCTACCCTCGTGGGTCTTGACGTGTATACCGTCAAAGAGACCGGTCTGCTTACGCTCTCCGCTTTCCATGTCGATGTATTCCATCATACCGTCAACGGGCAGGTAAGAGTCGCGTCCGATGCGGAATCCGTTCACTTTGCTCACGCTACCGTCACTGTTCCAACGGAATGGCGCGTATTTGGCAAGACTCGTCAGGTTGTGCACATCATTGTATTTATACATAAATGTTAGTGCCGAACCGTCGTCCCAGCGTTTTGTCAGTCCAGCTGTGTAGAACTGACTGCGGTCGACAAACTGTGCGAACTTCAGATTGAAGCATCCAGGGTCGAAATTGTTGTAGGCACTTGCCGTGAAGCTCCACCCGTTACCTAATGGTCCCGAGAGATTAAGGTCGACGTTCTGCGAGCCAAAAGTGTTGACGCTGTACTTCATCTTGCCCTTAAACTTATCGCCGCCAAGCTCAGCCCATGAGTCGACACCGTAGCCAATCTCTCCCTCAATGATGGCAACGTGTGGCATATCCAGCATTCCCTGGCGGGCCAGAAGCTGCTCAGAACGCCAGTGGTTGCTTGTGGTGTTGGGCCAAAAATAGAATACTGACGGCAGACCATTGAACATCACGGCGGTGTAGTTCATCGGCAAACCTATTTCCACCTGACGCGGCTCTGTAGTGCTCTTTGCATTGAGCATGATGCCACGGTCAGACCCCTTCTCTTCCACAGAGTCTTTACGCTGTTCTATAGGCGCATTATTATTTAACAGTGTGTAATTGTTGGCATCGTTGACGTTTGTGCCGTCATATGCCATGTTGTTAGCCAAGCCTGCGTTTGGCATTAATGTTAAAGCCGTTGCAGCCACAAGGCTTGAAGACAAGAAATGATTAGTTATCATGTTTTTAGGTTTTATGGAGTTATTAACTTTAAGTGCTTAAAACTTTTCGGTTGCAAAATTAGAGATAAAACCTAACGAAAAAAATAAATACACCTAACATGCGGAAGTGTATAGATATAAACAATTGAACTACAGTATGTTAGCATAGTGTATGCGAAATTACATACACTATGTTATACACTTGTATATCACCTAACTTCAGATTGTAACTATATAAGAAATGTTACATTGATGTCAAAAAAATGCAAGTCAACGCGACATTCGCCCCTTTTAGTCGCGCTTCAGATAATGGATATCCTTCAGGTGCTGATAAAACTCTTCATTGGTATAGTCGGTAGAGTTGAACACCACTGTCTTGTAGTGCTTGATTGTATTGAGCGAATAGTTGAGGCTCGACATAAGTTCATTGTTGCTGCTTATGTCAAGACGTATGAGTGCGAATACTCTCATTTCTGGCGTAAGACGGTTGGCTTCGATGTTGGCAGGACGCGAGTCGGCCCTTAGCAATCCATAGAACTGTTCGACAAACTGTGGGAATATGCTAAGAATGATACGGTCAATCATTTCGTACTCCTTCTTGCCGCTGTTCTGACGTTTCAGGATCATGTCCTTAGCGTCCTGATAGTCGCCGACTGCCAGTCGTCGGCTCACATTCTTGAAGAATTCTGCATCGCGCTGGCGTCGTGCCGCTGAATCGGATATGACGTTACCAAATACGGCAATCTTGATGTCGTTGGCTTCGTTTAGCTGTGCGTTGATGTGGGCTATGGTATGGTTGCGCTGATGCAAGCTGTTGTTCTTGCGTCTTATCACCACAAAACATACGCACAACGCTATGACTGCCACTGCGAGTATAAAGGCAATAGCTATCAGCACATCATGCTGACGCTTTATGGTCTGGTACATATTGTCGTGGATGGTAGGATAAAACTGCGACACCTCATACACACGGTACATACTGCCATACTGCTTGGCATTGTGCATAGCAATGACGCTGTATCTGTAAGCCTCCTCATTGTGCCCGATGACGGTCATCAGTTCTGCAAGCTTGCGCATCACGGGATATTCTATAGAGCCAAGCCTTATCTGCTCTTCTGCCGACAAAGCCATATAGCGTGCGGCATCGGCAAGATTGCCGGCTCCCATGAGCGTGAAGCCAGCATTGCCAAGTTGGTAGGCATACTCCTCGGTTCCCTTTTGGCATTGTGGCACCAACTGCAAGGCATAGCGCGATGCCTCCTGATATCGACATAGATGAAAGTTATACTCCATGAGCATGCGTGTAAGCTGGTAGGTGCTATCAGGAAATTCCTGCTTCACCTTATTATATATACTCATCATCTTTACAGAGTGGATGCCATCGGGGCGTCTGCCGTATGGTGACACAAAGCCATTCTCAAACTCGATGTCAAACATCAGTTCATAGTATCTCAACAGCGCCTCGCCTTGCAACAAAGCTCCATTTATAGTGCCGATAGCTTTGTCGGCTTCACGAAAAAATCCGCCTTTTACGAGAAGTGCCACTTCGGCAAGCGTCGCCTCCACAACGATGGAAACATCACCAACTTTGTATGCCTCTACCTTTGCATCCATAGCGTAAGCCAATGATTTATGGAAGTTTACAAGCGCATACTCGTGTTGAAGGTTCATCAAGGCATAGAAGCGCTCACGATGACCTTTAGCTTGTTTCAGCCTCTCTATGCCGCTGTTTATGCGGTTTTGTTTCACAGCGTTGTATTTCGCTGTATCGGCAATGATAGCGTTGAGTTTGTCAAGACACATCTTTGTGCTGCTCCATATCTCGTTTTTTTCCTTCGAACGAGTAAATGTTTGCGACAGTCCCTTATAGTCCATACCTTTACCGTCTGTTTGAGCAGGCATTGACAGCGAAAAACACAACATAATGCTGATAAACAACAGTCTTTTAATATACATGCTATGGTGAATTGTTTGGTTTGAGATTCAAAGATAGTAAATAATTGCATAACAAGGATATTTATGTCATAAAAAAACGCAATAAGGTATTGTTTCTTCAAGAAAAACAAAAACTCGTTGTACATACACACAAGTATGCACAACGAGTTTTTCAGTTATTTATATTTGGAGTTTCAATTCTCTCCTATTAAAGTCTTTTTGGGGGAGGATTACAGTCTTCCGCATTTACTTCAGCTCTGTCATAAAGAACTGTGCCACCTGACGAAGCAGGTGGTTGCGTGTGTTGCCACCATAGATTCCGTGGTTACGGTTGGTGTAGAGCAGTTCGCGGAAATCCTTGTCTGCCTGAACCAAAGCCTCCGAATATTCGTACATGTTCTGTGGATGAACGTTGTCGTCGGCAGTTCCGTGGCATAGGAGCAATGCTCCGTGCAGTTTAGAGGCACGCTCTATAGGGTTGGTAGCGTAGCCGTCGGGGTTCTCCTTAGGTGTACGCATATAACGCTCTGTGTATACCGAGTCGTAGAAGCGCCAGTTGGTTGGAGGAGCTATTGAAACTCCGGCACGGAATACGGGTCGACCCTCACTCATACTCATAAGTGTGTTGAATCCGCCATAGCTCCATCCCCATATACCGATGCGGTCCTTGTCAACGTAAGGAAGCGTTCCGAGATAGAGAGCAGTCTCTACCTGGTCGCGCGACTCAAGGTCGCCGATGTTAAGATAGGTGCATTTCTCGAATTCGGCACCACGTCCGCCAGTGCCACGTCCGTCAACGCTGACTACGATGAAGCCCTGCTGTGCAAGGTAAGAGTCGTAGGCTCCACCCTGACCCATCGAACCTGCGTTCCAAGCGTTCTTCACCTGCTGGCTGCCGGGGCCACTATACTGGTGCATGATGACCGGATAGCGCTTAGAAGCATCGAAGTCGAGCGGACGAAGCATCCATCCATTAAGGGTGACACCCTCAGAAGTGGTGAACGAGAAAGCTTCGCGCTTGCAGAATCCATAGTCCTTGATGGTCTGACGCAGCTGGCTGTTGTCCTGCAGAGTAGAAATAACCTTGCCGGAACGTGTACGTGTAGTATATACATAAGGTGTGTTGTAGTCGCTCCATGTGTTGATGAAGTACTGGAAGTCGCCCGAGAAGAGTGCCGAGTTCCATCCCTCAGCATCGGTGAGACGCTCAGTCTTGCCGTTCTTATGATTTACGTATACCTGACGGTCGGTTGGTGCAAGAGCGGCAGCCTGATAATATACGTCGCCTGTCTTGGCATCGTAGCCATACACTTCGGTAATGTCGAACTTGCCACCGATGGTGCGCTGCAGATGACCGTTCATATTATATATGTACAGATTCATGAATCCAGAGCGGTCGCTGGGCAGAATGATGTTGTTGCCAACGAACTTTATTGCCTCAACTGCCGACTCCTGCACATACTTAGGCACCGACTCCTTGATAAGGAGCTGTGCAACAGTGGTGCGAGGATTGACAGCATAGAGACAGAGCTGGTCCTGATGACGGTTCATAGTGTACACTACGATGCGGTTGGGATCGACTGTCGACTTGATGCGAGGCATATAACCGTCGGCATCGATGGGCACATTAAGGCGATTGATCTTGCGACTCTTGATGTCGTAACTCCACGCTGTAACGACGCTGTTGTCCTGACCTGCCTTGGGATACTTGTAAGAGTAGAATCCTGGATAGTCGGTATACTCCGAATGTTCGGGACGCATACCCTTGTACATCTGCAACGAATAGGTCTTCACCTTCGACTCGTCGTAGCGAATCCAGCAAAGCATGGTGCCGTCGGCGTTGAAGGTGAGGGCGCGGTTGAATCCGAATTCCTCCTCATTTACCCAATCGGGAATACCGTTGATGACCTCGTTGAACTTTCCGTCCTTAGTCACCTGTATCTCGGCGTTATCGTAAAGCAACTTTACAAGGAAGATGTTGCCCTCGCGCACGAATGCCACCTGCTGACCGTCTGCCGACCATGTGGGCACCTGCTGCGGACCGCCGTCAGAGAGACGCTCCAGTTTGCGCGAAGCTATGGTGTAGATATAATGTACAGCTGTGTATGATCGACGATAGATGTAGTTGGTCTTGGTCTGAATGAGCATACGTGTTCCGTCGGGCGACATTGTATAGCCATCAAATGATTTTATCTTTTCGCCCATGGTGTTGTTGACATCGAAAAGTACAGACAACTCACGGCCTGTCTTGAACGAATAGGTTACAATGCGCTTGCCGTCGTCGCTGATGCGGGCGTAGGTATCGGTGCCTTCAATGGGGTTGATGCCCGACACTACCTTAGGCGCAAACTTACTGCTTGTAACGTCGGCTATTGTGAGCTTCTGAGCCGCCGACACTGAAGATACAAACATCATAAGGAATGTTGTACAGATAAGGATTAAACGCTTCATTAGTTATTAATTATAAGTTGTTAATTATTAATTTAATTATTTTTAGGGGCTGATAGATATTCGGGGGCGTTGCATTGAGCCGTATGTCTATATTTTGCAAAGTTATAATTTTTTCCGTACATTTGCACTCCTAAACCAATAAGTTTTGTCAATGACGCCACAATTATACAACGACTATGGGGCTTGGATACGCAGTAAGTTCCCGTTTCGTGTGCAAAAAATATCTATTGATGCCGGATTTGCATGTCCCAACCGCGACGGACATGTAGGCATCGGCGGATGCACATTCTGCGACAACCGCACGTTCAACCCCTCTTATTGCCAACCATCGAAATCGATAGCCGAACAGATAAGCGAGGGCAAGGCGTTCTTTGCACGCAAATACACGGGCATGAAGTATCTGGCTTATTTTCAGGCTTACAGCAACACCTACGCATCAGTTGAAACATTGAAGCGCCGATACGAAGAGGCTTTGAGCCAGGAGGATGTTGTGGGTATAATAATAGGTACGCGACCCGACTGCGCAGGCAGCGAAGTGATGGACTATCTGGAGCAGCTGAACCGCCAGACTTTCATGATTGTGGAGTATGGCATCGAGTCGGTGTCGGACAAGACGTTGCTGCGCGTCAACCGCGGACACGACTTCGAGTGCTCGCGACGTGCCCTTGCCGAGACTCACGACCGTGGCATAATGACGTGCGGACATGTAATATTAGGATTGCCGGGCGAATCGGCTGAGGAGAACATAAGGCAATCCGAAGTGGTGTCAAATTTGAAGCTCGACATTCTGAAGCTTCATCAGCTGCAGATCATAAAGGGCACGCAGCTTGCCGAAGAATATTGCCACGAGCCGTTCAAGCTATACTCCGCCGACGAATACATCGACCTTTGCATACGCTATCTTGAACGGCTGCGCAACGATATTATTGTAGAACGATTTGTAAGCCAATCGCCTGCCGACATGCTCATAGCCCCCAAGTGGGGACTGAAAAACTACGAATTCACCAACCGACTGGTCAATGAGATGAAGCGAAGGGGCACGTGGCAGGGACGACTGCTATAGTTGAAAATTTCAACTCTCAACTAATTCTACTTAGCGTACAGCGCTACGATTGTTTCGTATTTCTCCTGCTTGCCGCTTGTGATTTGCGGTTCGCCGTTTTGCTTTGCATAGTCCACGAGCTGCTCCAGATTGAGCTTGCCCTCTTCAAACTGCTTGCCCATACCTTCGTCGAAGCTTGCATAGCGCTGCTTGAGCATAGCGGGCAACTCGCTCTCTGTCAGTATTGCGGCAGCATTCTCCAGCGCACGGGCCATAGCGTCCATGCCCGAGATATGTGCGATGAAGATGTCCTCGGGGTCGGTACTGTTGCGGCGCAGTTTAGCGTCGAAGTTAGAACCGCCGTTGCCCAATCCGCCATTGCGGATTACCTGCATCATGGCCTGTGTAAGTTCGAAGTTGTCGATTGGGAACTGGTCGGTGTCCCATCCGTTCTGGGCGTCGCCACGGTTGGCATCGATAGAACCAAGCATGCCGTTGTCTACAGCCACAGCCAGTTCGTGCTCGAAGGTGTGACCGGCAAGAGTAGCGTGGTTAACCTCAATGTTCACCTTGAAATCCTTGTCCAAACCGTGTGCACGAAGGAATCCAATGACGGTCTCGGTGTCCACGTCGTACTGGTGCTTAGTAGGCTCCATAGGCTTCGGTTCGATAAGGAATGTACCCTTAAATCCGTTGGCACGTGCATAGTCGCGAGCAATGGTGAGCATCTGTGCGAGGTGTTCCTTCTCGCGCTTTTGGTCGGTATTGAGCAGCGACATGTAGCCCTCGCGTCCGCCCCAGAACACATAGTTGGTGCCGCCAAGCTTGATTGTGGCATCGATGGCGTTCTTTATCTGTACGGCAGCACGAGCCACTACGTCAAAGTCGGGATTAGTGGCTGCTCCATTCATGTAGCGCTTGTCGGAGAACACATTGGCTGTACCCCACAGCAACTTGATGTCGGTGCCCTTCATCTTCTCAAGAGCATAGTCGGTGATGGCCTTCATGTTAGCCTCGTATTCGGCAATGTCGTCCGACGGTTCTACAAGGTCGACATCGTGGAAGCAGAAGTATTCGATGCCAAGCTTCTGCATTATCTCAAATCCGGCATCCATCTTGTCCTTTGCACGCTGCAATGCTGAGTCGGCACGGTCCCACTCATAGTCGCGTGTCTGACCTCCAAACTGGTCGCCCGAAGCCTGACCCAGTGTGTGCCACCATGCCATAGCGAACTTCAGCCAGTCCTTCATCTTCTTGCCCATCACCACCTTCTCGGGCTGATAGTAATGGAATGCCATGACGTTCTTGCTGTCCGGTCCCTCGAAAGGGATTTTTCCGATCTCGGGGAAATACTGTTTTGCCATAATTCTTTTGGTTTTGTTGTTTTATTTGGTTCGTGTTATTTGATTGTTTCTTCGAGCGTGTTCTTCCATCGCGCGTATGCTTCCTGGTATTCGTTGCATAGTCGTTTTGGCTTCGTCGTGGAGCGAATAGCACAAGTCGTCAAATTGC
>OQVR01001270.1_pt1 | contig 10916 bp, 11 predicted proteins | sample 1691521 | NCBI WGS metagenome assembly OQVR01 (sample SAMN03418256, study PRJEB22391) | human gut metagenome | biome: human-gut; feature: organic feature; material: feces | host: Homo sapiens | place: Tanzania | collected 2013-01
TAATAGCTAGATTAGGTTGTATATCTTTTGATTCCTACATCAAACCACAACCGGCTGCTGGGTAAGATAAGCTGCACCCTGTTGTATATCTTTTGATTCCTACATCAAACCACAACTACGTTGTCGGCCTCGGCTTCCTCCTTTCGGCGATTGGTCTTTCGATTCATTACATATTTAATCATTTCCCAACCGCCCAAAGCGGTAATAACCGATACTACTATTTCAATTATCTGCATGGTGCTCGATGCTGTTAAGTTCGTAAATCACTTTTCCGTCTCGCTGCTCGGTCACTACTACATACCTTGTAAGTAGCAATCTAAATAAGTCCATATCTAACCTATCGGATGATAGGGTAATGGGTGCTTTATCAGTAGTCGCCATTTCTAATTCTCTGCATTGTTTGATACCTCAATTTATGTTTGTTCTTAATTGCCAATACCTCGTAGTGCCCTTTGATGTACACATATTCTTTAAATACATGTAGCTCAATCATGTTTAACACCTTGCGACGTGTGGCGTATTCGTTGGTATGCCGTAGCAAACCTAAATATGAGTTGATGCTACATACTGCGTGTAATACCTGACGCTCGTTATTTGCCTTGTTTAGTCGCCTGACTGCTGCAATAAAGTTTGTTATCGTGCGATTACAGGTATAGACACGCCCAGGTTTGACTATTGACTCGGTAAACTCCACGCCTTTGCTGTAATGTTGCAAATAAAACTTTTTCTCATTCAGTCGTAAACCTAACTTGGCTAATACATCACGTATCTTAGGCATTAACGCCAATAGCTTTTCTTTGTCCTTATGGATGCAATAGAAGTCGTCCACATACCTGCCATGATGTTTTATACCCTCATTCTCGATATACCAATCAAGCGTATTAAGTAAGAAGTTTGCGAATATCTGGGCAAACAGGTTGCCGATGGCTACGCCCTTACCCTCACCATTTGTAAATAGCGATTTGTTCTTATCCAACTTCTCCCAATAGCTCAAAGGGCTGTGCCGTTCGCAATTCTTTTCGGGGCTGTGTAAAATAACGACACGGCAAAGGTAGCGCAAATCGTCTATGTCTTCGCCCTTGTAGTACTTGACTATAAAGCGATCTACCATTTCGGCCAATAACTTTTTGTCGATGCTCATAAAGAAACCTTTTAAGTCAAGTTTCATAATGTGGCAATCTTCCGTATAATTATTGCTGCACTGCCTTATATCTTCTTTCAGCGTATTAATACCATATAGCTGCCCTTTGCCTTTCCTGCAATTAAATGTACGCTCGCTAAAGATTTCTTCAAATAGCGGCGTTAATCGCAAAGCTATGTAATGGTGTACGATTCTATCCTCAAAGGATGCTGCAAATACCTCTCTGTATCTTGGGCGTGTTACGACAAAGCAAATAGACTTACCCGGTTGGTACGTTCGGTTATTGATTCTATCACGCAAAGCAATCAAACGGCTTTCGTAGTCCATTTCGTAAACAACTGCGCTTGCTGTTCGTCTTTTGCTATGACGGCAATCAAAGTAAGCATCTAAAAGCCACTCTGTCGTTACCATTGTATATTATCATTTGTCACGTTTCTGTCTTCTGTAAATAGTGCTGACACTGCCCTAACTCTGTTCGTGTTGCTGGCCTTAGTGTTCCAATTGTTCGTATTACCGTCGTTGAGGTTCAGATTCCATGCGTTGGTAGCACTGTTCTCGGTTGGCCGCAATCTGTGGCTTATTATCTTGTTCTTAGCCGTAAATGACGGCATAAACCCCATTTATTACGGAAAACTGCACTCTCGGTCTGTCGTAACATTCCGATTCTGGCTACAAAGCGTATTAACTACTTTGTTTTTCCACGCTGACGATTGTTTACCTATTTCGTCCATTAACTCGATGATACTTGCAAATTTTCCTCTGCCTTTTATCCACTCCCTTTCTCCGGCAATTCTCATTAGCGTTTTCATTGTTTCAAACTCTGCCTGAAACTCGGTTAGGTGCTTTACTGTTTCGGCTTTGTCCTTATTGATGTACGCCGCTGCTATCTCCTGCATCAGATTAACGCCAATTTCTTGCAGCTTTGCCCCGATGGTGAATTTGTAGGCACGTGGGAAATTGGGTACTATATCCAAAATGATGTCTAACAACTTTCGTGCATCTAAATAAATTTTTGTACTTGAAACTAATTTTACCGCCATTGCTTGTTTATTAAATTGCCTTATAATGGTACGGCTTTCGCCGTACCTAAAGGTTAAAGACTAAGAAATTAAGAACTAACTAATAAATGCTGACACTGCCCTAACTCCGCCCGTGTAGCTGGCCTTAGTGTACCAATTGTTCGTATGACCGTCGTAGAGGCGCAGATTCCATGCGTTGGTAGCACTGCCCTCGGTAGAAGTCCAATACCAATCCTCGGCTAACTGGGTGGCTCCGGTAATCAGAGACAAAGCATAATTGATTTTTGTCATGTTGGCGTAAATCATAAACATTTCTCCCAACGATGGCAACCACCATTTACCTGCTGTCAAGCCCTTACCATTTGCGTTGGCACGACTATACAGATTGCAGTAGCCCGGTGCATACTGCGCCGTATTGGTGATTGCATCGGCTTTGCTTGCCTTGATGGTAGCCGCTGTGTTCGCCTTACCGTTCCAATCGTTCATCGCTGTGACACGATCGGTTGTTGTCGTACCGCCTCCGCTGATAGCTGCGCTACTCCACGTTAGCTTAGAAGTTGATTCGGTAGGGGCTACGACTAAGATTTTGCCGCCCTCAACTACCACTACGCCGTCGGCAATTTCGCCGCTGTTCTGTAACGATGTCCACTTATGAGGCTTAACCATGAGTGGGTAATCATCGCTCTTACGGTGGTACATGATAAAGATACCATCGTATAAGCCGTTAAGGTTCATACCTGCCAACAAAGCGGTTTTGAGGTTCGCCAATGAGATAAGCGTAACCTTTCCGTTTGCGTCCGTTACCGGGATTTTCTGATCTGTGTTGATGGTGGTTACTGTTGCCTGACCACTCAACTTTTTTGTTTTCTTTACTGCCATAATTACTACTATTTTAAGATGTCAAAATCTGACCCATTATAAATTATAAAATCAAAGCTGCCATCATTTCGGGATGCGTCGCCCGATACTGATACCTCAAAGTAACCGCTACCCAATGAGTGCATAGTGGCTTTTACTGCGCTACTTGCTCCATAACAAACACCTCGCCCGGTCAGGATCACACGGCAATTACTTGTATAAGCAAACCACGTACTCGGAAAATATACCCGGTATAGTCCTTCAGATTGTCGGGACACCGTTAGTTTGCTACCATCAAACGTATTGCTTGTTATTGATGTGTTGCTACTACTATTTCCACCCGATACCGTGCCAAATGCCAAAGCCTTTAAACAATGCCCATACTTTTGACTTGTCATTAAGTCGATGCGATTTAGCACAATCCAACCGTAGAACTCCGTAGTAGTGCCGTAGCCTATCATCTCCACAATTTCACGGCTAACTTTTAACTCGCTTTTTTGGATTCCGTCCTCAAAGAAGTATTTGCCATTTGGCGCACTAATAGCGGCCTGACCTTGCGCCATTGCACTGCCCCATTTGTAGTTTACAATGGTTAGTCGTCTTCCATTCTGGCTTACGTCCCACGGCATAGAATAGGCATCTAACCAATCGCCGCCGCTACTAAGCATAGCCACATTATCGCTGTAATCAACATCAAAGCTATCATTAGCCAAATTGAACGGATTTCGTATTGAACCGATAACTTTTACATTTGTGAACGTGCCATTTGTGAACGTACCGCTATTGCAAGTAACGTTGCCGTCTTTCGCCTGAAAGATGATGTTACCGTTAGCGTCTTTCATGTCGATAGCCTCAACGCCTAAATTTTTGACTAAAGCATACTGCGCTAACAGTATCTTTGTAGCCACCATTTCAAATTTGTCGGTTAACTTCCAAAGTCCACTATTGGTGTCGGTTGCACTTCCTGGGCTATTGTTTGCGGTCTTGGTATGCGATTTGATGCAAGAATAATAGTTATTGCCATACAATACTACGTCCTTGTATTCCTCGCCACTTGCTCCCGACTGAAACATATAGCCTACGGCGCAATCGCTCCACGCTTGTGGGCCTCGTAGTGCCGGGCCTCTGTCGCCTTTGGCTCCGGGTTGCCCATCGGCTACAGTCTTAAATGACACGGTGCGTTTATGCGTTACGCCCCTGCAAACAATAGATATTGCTATATCTTTGCTTGGATTGGAATTTGCTTCTACCACCAAAATAAGCGTATAAACATTTGTGCCTGCTACTGTGTTCCCTTTTAAACCCGTCGGGAAATTAGATGTATCCACGTTACACTTAAAGCTGCTTCCGCTGCCGTTACTACTTATCAGTTGCTTTGTACCCTCAAATACTTTAATGGTAACTGCGTATGATGTATTGGTGGCCGTCTTTTTGTGTAAAATAATCGGCGGCGTAATGTCAATGGTTATTGCGTCTATGCCATCGTTTCCGTTTTCTCCATTCTCACCACTTGCAATGTAGTATAGTGATTGAGCCGTTATTATAGCCCGGTTTGTGTCGATAGCCGTTACTTTAGCGTAAAGACTGATGGTAATACTTTTTTTGTCTGATACCGTGCCATTAATAACCATCGTGTCGCCTACGGAAAAATCAGATACATTTATGATTCCGTCCCAATTGACTGACCGCCCACTAAGTCCGTAGAACTGCGTCCACTCCTTGTAGGTATAGTTATGTACGTTTCGGGATTGGGCGACAATTACGCCCTTTCCCTTGCGTATAAACTTAACTATTCTTGTTATTGACACACCCATAGGCTTAACTTTCTGATGTTATCGTTACGCTGATGTCTCCACCACTTTGCAAACACATAGCACGTGTTACGGCATAGCTTGCAACCGCTGTTTTTCGCTCGCTGTCACTATTCAGGTAAACACCTGCTGCATCTTTCACGACAAAGAAAAACTTAGCGTTTTTGATTGCTTGCGTGTTCGTTCCACGCTTGACGATCCACGGCGTATAGGTTACTTTGCCGTTGCCGCTCTCGTCCTCGCTTATCGCCTCGTCTTCCGGTGTTGGGCGTGCGTCGATGTCGTAGGGGTCGGATGCGTCCATAACGCCCTGTATGTCCTTACCGATTTCAACACCACTACGATTAACAGTTGCTCGATACTCGCCGTATGTGTCTATACTGCTGCCTGACACTGTAAGCGTCTGGGCGGTTTGGCCGTTGATTACCTCCCAACCACTGGTTCCCATCTTCTCCCACACGTAGGTTAAATCTTTGGTGATTTCCTCGTAGTTCTGGTATGCCATTGCCTTTAAAACGCAACTGCCGCCCTTGTCGGTAATAACAAAGCCCTTGTTATCTCCTGCCACGATGGTAACACGATAACTTGTACCTGTTGCCTTCTGCACTGGGATTGTATAGGTAGCTTGGATATTATCGCTTTGTGTGCCATAACTGATAGCCGCCACCATCTTGATAGTTACCGGGGCAAAACCTGCGATTTCCACCAAATTCTTAACAATCTGCAAACCATAGTAGATGTTGTCACCACTTGGCGCAAACTTCTTAAAGTAGCCTGCAAAAATGCCGCTTGACGTATCGCCGTTAAACTCGATTTTCGTACCGTTAAAAAAGTACTGCATACTATCGGGCGTTGCCACTCCCTCGGCTACTCGGCTACTCATGCAGACAAAGTTAAGTTTCGGCTTTGTCTGTTCAAAGTTAGGGAACACCTTAGTAACGTCGGATTCCGTACCCTCCCATTCTTGGTAGATGTCACCATCTGGGCACATGATCAATGCCGTATAAGTTCCTGCTTTCGCAATAAACTTAATCGTTCTGGTTGTACTCGCTTTGCTCATAGTTCCTTACTTTTTGGTTTTACTTTCTGTTTGCTCACTCTCTGACGCTTCCGGCTGTTGGTCGCCCTCCGCATTTTCCTCGTTGGCCTGGCCCTCATTGCTGTTGCCGCCATTGTCGGTGCTTTCGGTGTTCTCACCCTCACCATCTGCGCCCTGCTCGGTGTTGGTGTTGTCGCCTACGATAGCATCATTAACGTTAGCCTTAATAGGCTGCTGAAAACGTGCATCGGTCGCCATTGGCAAAGGTCGGCAAATAGTACCGTCCTGCTCACTTCTCGCCTCATGTGGCATAAGTGCAATACCTCCAATCTTAACCAATATGTCGTTAAGTTGGGTTAGTGGGCCAAACTTCAACATATCATTTTGCCAAAAAAGATAGTTGCCATCACTCACCATGTTACGGTCATTCTCCAGTTGCAAGTATCGTGCAACCAATGGATTTGCTTTAATGTATCTTGCCATAATCTTATATTGATTAAATTGTTATTTGATTAATATTACGTTATCGTCTGCATCAACGAATACTGCGCCGTCGCTATCTTCCCATGCACACGCCGGACCAACGTCCTTAACGTCTAAACCATAAACGCCGCCTAACGTCTGGCTAACCTTATCGGTCGAAAGCGTCGGTGTCATTCCGTGCGCTATAAGCGAATAGTTAAGCGTTCCTGACTGGGCGTTTGTCGCAACATACCAAAGCGGCAATAACTCACGTTCCGGGTTGTCGATCATGCCGTTAGTGTTCCAAATCTTCGCCGTTGGCGCAATCTCTAACAAACCACTTGGTAGGTTGGTAGGTAGTTCGCCGATGTCGTACTCAAATTTTGGGATTCTGCGAATAAATGCCACTAACTTAGTAGGGGCGTTGTCCGATAGTGTTACGCTGCTTGGGTTTCCGTCCGGGCTATACTTCGCCCTGCATCGCAAATAGAGTTCTGCACCCATGAGGCTACGATTAACGGTACAACTGTTTCCGTTTGCTGCTATTTCTACGTCATAGTCTAACGTGGTGTCGCTGCCTACGGCGGTAAATGTTCCGTCTTCTCTCATTACCTCCCAAACAAACAAACGCTTATTCTCCGGGCACTCATTAACGCCTAATCTCAATGATGCGTATACCGTCTGCGTGTCCGGGTCGCTCAATGGGTTGTAGATAGTTTGGGCGGCTGCATCCAATACCAGAAGTGGCGTGTATGCTGTGGCGTTCTTGCATTGTACTTGGTACGGCTTGATGATGTGGTGTACCTGATTAGTACGTGGGTCTTTGTAGTCCGCTTCAAATCGTAGATTCATAGGTATCTGCGGCTTGGCGTTCTTCTTGATCCTGATACGTCCGGCATTTGCTCCCTTGCTGACTACCTCAAAGTCCGGGTTAGTGCTATCTATCAGGGTGTCGGCCGCCCCTTTGTTCACCTCATACCAGACTACGTTAGTGAGGTCTTGATTAATCAAGCCCGGCGTTAAAACCTCGTCTTTGTCAAGTCTGCCGATATTCGGCTGCACTATCAAGTTAGATGCGTCTATGGTGTAATCGGGCGTATATGTGTCGGTGTCTGCGTCGTAGTTCTGACTATCCGATACGCCGCCCTCAACCACCATGCTAACATTAATTTGCAGTGGCTTAAAGTTGAAATCAAATCTTTTTGTCTTCATAACTGCGCTATGTTTAAATTAATACTCGTAACTGACTGCCGCCGTTGCCGCTTCGTTGCCCATACCATCACGCAAAGTAACGGTAGCCGTAAAGCGTATAACTTTAGGCATATAGCCGTTAAAATCCATGTCCTCGGCTGTAAGGTGCAAAGACTTTCCGGTATTGGCGTGGCGCAAACTCCAAACATTGTCGCTTGCCGTTCTCTCGTTTCCCTCTGCGTCCTCGCTGTATCTCGTCCACATTACGTCTGCGTCCAAAATATCGTCTGTGATATTCATATTATACAGGGCCGCCACGATGGTTAGCGTGAGGTCTATTTTGTCCGGGTCCACGATACTTTCAGGCTCTTGGAAATCTACGGCAAAGTCTGGATTTCCCTCAATCATCGCCCAATCGGTATTGTTCCATGCCGGGGCAGTCGTTGTGAGGTTCTTGCAACATCTGTACTTGCAGCCATTAAACCAAACGTCTGATGTCTCATACTCCCCGGTGTCCGGGTTGATAGCATCGCAATAGTACTTGCCGCTTTGCGTCCACGCCCCACGATCCACATACGTAACCAACGGCTTACCAGTCCATTTGTTAAGTCTGATAACGTCCATTGTGACGATACCCGGTATATACATATAGTCTAAACCGTCACGTATTGGCAAAGGGTTGCCGTTATCGTCCAATAACTCGTACACAAATTCGGGTAAACTGCCGAAAGCTGCACCGTAGTTGGCATTATCCAAAATCGGCTTAGTCACTCCCTTTAGCTTGACGATTCGCCCCTCTGTGCTCGATAGGTACAAACAATCTTGGCGTTTCGTGTCCGTTTGGTTTCCCCATCGGGCTATCTTCATCATTTCGCACGGTGGGTAATTCGTACCGCTTGGTACTTCGGTGTCCGGGTACTGCGTCACCTCTATGTAGTTATTAGCGGTATTGACGCTATTAACTCTAAACCATGCCGTGTAATACTTGCCACTTCCCTGCGCCAAAGTATTGATGATACCCTTTAGTACGTTGTTCTCGGCTTGGGCGGTAAAATATCCGTCCCATTTGCTTTTCAGGTGCAAACCAAAACAACCATCGCCCAAATCGTCCACGCTCTCGATTGTGTCCGCTTCCGTTAGAAGTTGGTCGCCCTCGATTGCTGACAATCGGTTTACTATCAATTCCAGACACTCAAAGTAACTGCGCACTCTTAGGCTTTCCACCTCGGCGTTACCTTGTGCGTCAATACCTGCGCCCTTACCTGCATACATGGATTTGACAAACTCGCCAAAGTGTGCGCCGTCCTTGAATACTGCCAAACCGATAGCCGTTAAACCCTGCTGAAAAGTAATGTGCCCTTTCGCTATGTCGGCGGCAATCTTCGACAAAAAGCGGTCGTTAATCGGGCTATCCTCCGCAACGTCTCCGGCTAAATCGGAATAGGCGGCACGGCTCGCATATCCGGCACGGTTTGCGTACTCGGCTTGCTCTGCGTGTGTCGCTATATCGGCTTTGGCTGCGTGCTTGGCTTCCTCGGCCATTTTGCCGATACTTCCATAGCTACCGCCTCCGGGGGATGCCCCACCGCTGCCGCTGTTCCTGGGTTTTGCTATCTGCTTAACGTCGATCATGTGCCAATCTCCTTTAATGTGAGGTCGGCACGTCCCTCAATAAGGTTTCTGCCGATGCCCTGCACGAAAAATTCTTTGCCCAAAGCCTCGTGGCGATAATGGTTAAACAGACTAACAACATTATCAATGTCCCTTAGTTTCTGCTCCATCACGATACGTGGCTTATGGTATTCAGTATAATAACTATCTACGTAGATTTGTTCGGGCTTCGCCTTAACGTTACCGTTTCGGTCGTACACCTCTAACACCCCGTCCCCGGTTGATATATTCAACGGTGTGGATAACTTCACCGTATTGCTAACTCCCAACTGGGCGCACTCTGTGGCGGTCAATGCCGAATTTATCTTAAACTCCAAATCGTCCTTTTTGTTCACAAAGGTTTCTTTGGTATCGCTCATATAGATAATATCGTTATCATCATTGCCATTGCTGATTAGTCCGTTATCGCTATATACTTTAACCTCAAACGACTTTATCAGGATGCTACTAACATGGGCTAAAAGCGGTACTGATGAGCTGCTCCACTTCGTGTGTCTGAAAAAGGTAGGGTGGCGGCGTGTGATAACGTCCCATGTAGCATTAACCGGGCCTAATATCATAAACCTAACCTGCCCACTTATCTTGTCGCCCTTGGTAATCGGTATTGCTATACCCTCCGCATCAATACCCATCTTATAGTCGATGTTGTTTTGGATGCTGAACTCTGTGCCTACCAACTTATCGCCTATCTTAGGGTCAAAGCCAATAGTAAAGCATTGCTGATAATATTCATCATCGCTTTGGCACTCGCTCCGTTCCTTGTATTTCTGCCAAACAAAATCGGTTGTCTGCCCATCGGTTCCGGTCTCCACTACGCATTTGTCGCCGATAACCAACATACAGGCTAATACGGCTACCTTGCTTATGGTGTCCGTGCCATCGCCCACGGCACTGTACTTAAATTCGTACTCCTCTGGGCCTTCCCCGGTGTATGGGTAAAACCCATCGTCTTTACCCTCATTCCATGTGGCTTCCTCGCTTGGTGTGGTAGCTTTCCAATATCGGCGAGTGTAATAGCGTCCATCACCATTGTTTCGGCTTGGTACGGTCTTATGCCAAAAATACATCGGTGGCGGCGTTGTTCCGCCTCCGCCTCCGCTACCTTGGTATGGTGGTCTATCCCCCATTTTCTTACGCATAGCGGAAAAATTACCAGTAGTCGCCATTATCGGATTTAAAATAAGTTTGCCCGACAATACTATATAGTTGGTGGTGTCTTCGTCTGACGGTGAAAAAACACCACCTGCGCTATTGCCATTATACACGGCGTATGGTATATTTTGTTTGATGGTATCGGCATTTGGTCGGGCCTGGGATTCATCGTTATTGGCGTTACCATTAACAGATACCACCAAATAGTTAGTCATACTAACCTTTGACGTTGGGCTGTTGTCGTTCTTCGCCGTGTACTGCTTCACGCTGCCTAAAGCCAATATGGCTGCACCTGCTGACGTTCCCAACCACATAGGCAAAGCGTGTTGGTTCGTGCCGTCTGCTCCGAAATATTGCACCAAATCAACAGCGGTATTACCTTTCATCGGAAAACTCCACTGCTTGTTACGCATTACCTGCACATACCAATCTGTAATCGTACCTGCATCGTAATCGGTGCTTTTGTCATTAACCATTGCTTTCATAGCGTTATACGCTCGGCTTCCCTCGCCATCGCTTGAATACTCGGTGAGGTACTTTTGCTTATTGGTAAATGGACTATCCAACAAATC
>OQVR01001271.1_pt1 | contig 10912 bp, 7 predicted proteins | sample 1691521 | NCBI WGS metagenome assembly OQVR01 (sample SAMN03418256, study PRJEB22391) | human gut metagenome | biome: human-gut; feature: organic feature; material: feces | host: Homo sapiens | place: Tanzania | collected 2013-01
TAGAACCTGGCGACTTCCAGATTATGATAGGAACCAACAGCAAGGATGTAAAGACAATGAAACTGAGCGTGAAATAAACAATAAAATCGCCCTGCAAGAAGCAAAGCTATGTTGGAAAATGCTTTCCTTCTTACAGGGCGATTATCATCTACTGAGCCCACTTCAACAGAAGGCTCAGTTATGGATTCTATCCTTTAGGATTACTTACTCATCTCGAAACCTACACGCATACCATCGTAATTATTGGCGATAGTACCGATAGCGCTGAGGGTAGAACTGCCCTTGAGGGCACCCATGGTCTTGATGAGGTTGAGCAACTTCTTCTGGTCGAAGAGCAGGCTGATGCCGTTGGTAGTCTTGGTAGCATAACCCGACATACTCAAGAGCAGACCCTTCATCTGGATAGCGTGAGTCTTCTCATCAAAAGTATAATTACCCTGCCATGACTTACCGTCAATCTTGGCTGCGAAAGTTCCATCAGTTTTGAAGGTGAAATAGGTGTTTGAGCCGCTGAAGCCAAACTTGCTGTAATACTCACCCAACTTCTCCTCTACCTTGTTGGCAGCAATCTCACCGCCAGCCTTTGCCAGGAGATTCTCAGAAGTAAAGGCGCATCCCGGCTTGCTGTACTTCCAGGTATGGGCACAGAGTTCCTGCTTGCTGAAGGTACCTGAACCGATTACATTTTTCAGAATGCCATTGATAATGCTGCTACCTGCAGAACTGCTGCTGTTAGAGTTTCCGCCCAGTACAGCACCCAAGATACCTGCAACGGCTGAGCCTGCATTGCTGGTTGCACTGGTAGATGTAGCGGTATTGCTGGTTGTTGTTGCAGCAGTTGTTGTTGTCGCTGCTGTTGTGTTAGATGCTGCAGAAGTTGTTTTCTTTGTAGAAGTCTTCTTGGTCGTAGTCTTCTTTGAAGTCTTCTTTGTTGTCTTCTTAGCCGTTTTCTTAACCGGCATCATCTCAGACATTGAGGCATTGAGCGCTGCCTCGTTCATAGCGCTTGCGTTGCTGCCAGCTGTGCATGCGAGCACGAGGGCAGCCAAAAGAAATACCTTTTTCATTGCTTTCTATATATTTATTTTTATCACTCTTATTTATATATACCCAATACTTCCTATTGTTCTTTCGGGTGCAAAGTTCGCAAAAAAAACGGGAATACGATAAGAAAAATCCCTATTTCGCGTATGAATCTCCCTAAAAACTCAGCATTTCTGCTCTTTTTACGTTATTATAGACGATTGCGATGACAATTCGTTTAAAAGATAATGAAAAAAAACGTTCAGGAAATACCAATTATCATTCTAAAGGGGGAAACTGTTCAAACGATTGCACATTTTTTTGACATAAATCAAAAAATAACGAATAAAACACGCATTTTCATGCATTTTGTACCTAGAAATAGGTAGAAACTTCTATCTTTGCAACCAGTTAACAAATATCAATAGGTTATGAATGATTTAATTAAGGTAAATTCAGAGAATCAGAATCAGGCTATCGATAGATGCCAACAGATTCTTCAGGATCGCCGTGAAGCTCTTGCTGCTAAGGCAAAGAGAAGAGGCTAATCCCCTTCAAAGACACGAAGTAAAAGGAGGAAAAGATGAAGTTCTTATAAGGACGCATCCTTTCTTTTTAAAGAGAGATTTTTCGAAACGACTCTTAAATGATGAGTTTCAGAAATTTTGGGAAAAGAAAAAAAACGTAAAAATCCCGTTGTCAGCCATCCGGCTTGTACAACGGGATTTTTACGTTTATTATATCAAGTCCGAGATTTTACTTCTCGTTCTTCACAGCCTTCATGATAATCTCGAAGTGATTACCACTCTTCAAGATGACATTCTTCAGGAAGTCTGAAATCTCAGATGCCTTCAGATTCTTCACCATCTCCTTGTAATCGCTATGAGTATCAACACCCATACGCTCGAATGTGCTCAATGCACCGAGCCAATAGCCATTAGTCTTTTCGCTTACAGCTGCCTGCTTCAGGAGAATCTCCTTTACCTTCTGAAGGTCTTCTGCATTTGGCTGAGCTACGGTCTCATCCATACCCTTGAAGAAGTAAGGAATAGCGATATCCGACTTCTCTGGGTTCAACTGAGCCACGGCTGAAATAGAGATGGCTGCCTTGTTGTCATAATCGCGAAGCAAACCATAGTTTGCACCTGCATGATAAGCAGCGCTGAGTTCCTCACGGATAGTACGCAAATACTTCATCTCCAAAAGGCGGGCTGAAACATCAGCAAGAACCATATACTGCAAGGTGAATGGAGCCTTGGTATACCAGATCTCTGTTGCCTGGTTCTGTGGGTTCTCCATTGCCTTGGTAAAGATATTGCTTACCTTACCCTTAGCATAAGGAATCTGCTTGTTCTTCAGCTTGAAGCCATTGTTTGGCAGACTGGCGATATACTGCTCGATGAGTGGGAGGAGAGTCTTCTCATCATAGTTACCTACGAAATAGAAGGTGAAGTCCTTGGCATTGCCGTAGAACTGCTTACCAATCTCCAGGATACGGTCGTAATTGAGATTCTTGATGTCGCTTGCCTCTGGTACACGGGCAAGTTTGCTGCCCAAATAGAGAGTACTCTGAACAGAATCCTGATATACGAGGCTAGGGTTGTTGCTCTTGTTGGCAAGAACAGTAGCCATCATACTCTTCATATTGTCGAAGCTCTTCTGGTCCTTGCTTACTGCGGTCATCTTGAGATAGATGAGCTGCATCAGGGTTTCGATGTCCTTAGGAGTAGAATTACCCTTCAAACCATGATTGAATGGACTCAAGCTGAACGAAACGCCAGCCTGCTTACCAGCCATAGCCTTTTCAAGTTCATTACTTGAGAAATTGCCAAGGCCACTGGCATCGAGAACATCAGCTGCGAATGCCGCATTCATGAAGTCTGCCTTGCCGAAAGTAGAATAACCCACATTGGCTGAAGCTGCGAAGGCAATCTCGTTGTCCTTGAAATCAGTCTTCTTCAATACCACCTTAGCGCCATTAGAAAGAGTCAACTCCTTGAAGCCCAACTTCTTGTTCTCAACAGTCTTCTTAATCTTACCAGCCTTAGGAGCCTGAGCAATAAGAGGTTCCTGCTTAACATTATCCACATAAGCCTCGAGCTTCTCAGCACGTACCTGCTTTACGATGGCAGCAAGTTCCTGCTCTGTAGGATAAACAGCACCAGCCTGCTCACGCATCATAACCAATGAAACAAGGTTGGTATCGCTCTGGCAAACCAACTGCTTGGCATAGCTGTTGATAACCTCAAGAGGCAAGTTTGGAACTACCATCTTCCAAATCTGGCTCTCCTCTTCTACTGAAGGAATAGGCTCGTTAGAAGTGAAGTTATCCACATACTGGGTGGTAAACTGCTCGTTCTTCATCTTATCCTTGTTGGCAAGCGCCTTGTCAACCTGGCTCATGAATTCATCCTTGGCACGCTGATACTCAGTAGCTGTAAAGCCGAACTCATGCATACGCTGTGCCTCGCGGAGAACAGCTGCATAAGCCTCCTTAATCTTTCCTGGCTTAGCTACACCGGTAAGGGTGAAAGCATCCTTAGTGCTTGAAATCAGATATGAATCATCACCGGCATTTGCCTGGAGATATGGACAGTCTGGCTCCAATGCCTTCTCAGCATAACGGGCAGCAATCATAGAAGAAATCACATTATCCATGTATCCCTTCAGGAGATAGCTCATGTTGCTCTTCAGAGAATCTGGCACAGCATTGTGCTTCATATAAACCTGGAAGAGATCAACCTGCTGCTCCTTATCCTTGTCGACAACATAGATGGCTGTATCATTATCAGCTACTTCAACCTTCTCTATCTTAGCGGCATTCTTAGGCACCTTGATACCAGAGAAGAGTTCCTTGATCTTAGCTTCGATATGATTAACATCTACATCACCCACGATGATAATTGCCTGATTGTCTGGGCGATACCACTTGCGATAGTAAGCACGGAGAGTTTCTGGCTTACAGCCATCGATAACGCTCATCAAACCGATTGGGAAACGGTAGCCATACTTTTCGCCCTGATAGAGCTTAGGAAGTGAACGCTCTATCATGCGCTGCTGGCCTACGATGCGCATACGGTACTCATTGTGTACCACATCGCGCTCGCTCTCGATAGCATCCTCGGTAAGACTGATACCATTACTCCAGTCCTTGAGGATAAGCATACAGGAGTCTACGGCTGTTGCACGGGTAGTAGGAACATCGGTAAAGTAATAAACAGTCTTCTCTACTGCTGTATAGGCGTTGAGATTACGGCCATACTGTACGCCGATGCTCTGCAGATAGTCCTGCAGAGAGTTGCCCTTGAAATGGTCGGTACCATTGAAGGCAAGGTGCTCCAAGAGGTGAGCCAAACCGCGCTGGTCATCATTCTCATTGATAGAACCCACTTTCTGTGCGATGTAGAAACTGGCTACATGCTCAGGATAACTGTTGTGACGAATGTAGTAAGTCAATCCATTATCAAGACGACCTATCTTCACATTCTTGTCTACCGGAATAGCTGGCATCTGCTGTGCCATCGCTGTACCTGCAGAAAGGAACAGCACTACTGCTGCAAAAATCTTTCTTAGTTTCATCTGATTTTAATTATTTATGTATTTAATGTTTTCTATATCATTCTTTCTGTATACCTTATTATATATATATCATGCTACTTAATAAGTTCACCTATATATAAACGATAAACCAAGCAATATGGTTATCTTCTGCGATGCAAAATTAAGAAAAATAAAAAAGATTTGCAAACATTTTAGAGAATATCTTCCCAATGTATGCAAATCTTAACCTAAAACTAACATTGGAGGCAGAAAACCAATCCTAACCTACATGAAAACTCTTCATCCATGAACCTCTGAAGAGGCGGAAAAGGAAGAGGATTCCCCTGAATGTGAGTTCGGTAGCCATCGCTATCCATACTCCCTCCAAGCCATAACTCTTGGAAAGAGCATAAGCCAGGGTAAGGCGTACCAGCCACATGGTACCGAGATTGATCATCGCCGGTTTTCTGGTATCGCCCGCTCCTACACAAACACAGTAGGTCACGATGCTGGCTGCAAAGAATGGTTCAGCAAAAGCCTCGATGCGCAAACAGACGGTTCCCATCTCACGGATGCTTTCTACCGGAGAAAGAACGCCAATCATCTCAGGAGCAAAGACATACATCACCACTCCCATCACAGCCATCACTGCCATTCCAAGTCCTACTGTCATATAAGCAAAATTCTTGCACAAACCAATCCGTCCTGCTCCATGCGTCTGTCCCACCAGAGTGGTAGCCGCATCACCAATACCATAGCCTGGCATATAGCAAAGACTCTCTGCCGTAATAGCGAAAGAATGGGCAGCAATGGCTATATTGCCAAGAGGTGCCACAATCATGGTACTCACTATCTGCGCCCCGCTCATCAATATGTTCTGTATGGCTATCGGAATGCTGATTTTACATGCATTATGAACATACGACCTGACCCAACGGAAACGGACATGGTCCTGGCGGAGATTCAGTATCTTATTCCTGAAACCTGCAATATAAAGATTAGGCAGAGAGATGCAGACGTAAGCCATCGCCGTTCCTAAGGCAGCCCCCACAACACCTAACTTCAGGATATAGATAAACAGGTAATTGAACACCACATCGCAGATGCAGATCAATACTGCCATCACACTAGGTGTATGCATATTGCCCGCAGATTTCAGCATCATCTCGGATATATGATAAAGGAAAACGAATGGCAGCACCAGACCGTATATCAGAAAATAGCGAGAGGAATTGGTGGCAATATCGGCACCTCCACCCAACCAATAAGGCAGATAAGAATGAATGCCGACACAGAGAAGAGAAACAAAAACGCTGAACGCCACACCGCAAACCAGTGCATGGCGAAACACCTGACGGGCATTTGCAAAATCATTAGCTCCGATAAAATGAGCCACCTGTACAGAAAAGCCTGTAGCTGCCGCACTAAGCAAGCTACCTATAAGCCAGGTTGTTGACTCTATCAATCCGATACTGGCAGAAGCCTCTGCTCCCAGATGGCCAACCATCGAAGCATCGATGAAGAACATCATCACCGTAGAAATCTGAGCCAACATAGAAGGTATACTCAATCCTACAATAAGATTGAGTTTCTCGCGCCGATCCATCTCCCTACCCAGGCGAATCGACTCCATCAAATAATCTGTCTTCTTGCTATAAAGCATAAATTAATTTCTCGTATATCGCTCATACAAAAAAATATGTGCATATATCATTTCAAACATATGCACATACTCTTCTTTTAATCTTTATTCTTATTCAGTAATCCACTTCTTGCCAGAAGCTCTCTTATAACTCTTGAGCACCATCTCAAAACGGAGCATTGAATAGGCTGGAACACTACCATTCCCCGAGGAGCCATAAGCCAAGTCGGCTGGCATGAACACCTGCCAATGGTCGCCAGGGTGCATCTCCATCAACGCTGTGGTAAAACCATCTATCCACCCGGCAGAGCTTTGACTTGAGGCCTTATTGGTCTTTGCCTTTATAGGCAATGCCGTCGTCTCGTCATACGTTCCGGTGAACGATTGGTCAAAGACATAACCTGTGGCATAAGAGTCGGTAGGTATCAACCTGCCACGATAGCTCACCTGGATGGAGTCGGTATAGAGGGGCGACCCGATACCATTGCCCTTGTTGAGCACATGCACTACGATATAGTCGGTGTTCTTGTACTTGAGCACCACCTGGCTGCCATTGATGCCCATATTAGTAGGCGTCTGGTTGGCAAGGCTATAGTTGGGTATCACCTTCCACTCGGTACTGCCAGCGGCAATCTGTGCCTTGGCATACGCCAGCGTGTCGGCGAACGCCTTGTCGTTACGCTCCTGCCAGTTGGCATACTCGTCGGTGGTGGCATCATCTTCGCTGCATGATGACAGCGTGATTACTGCCATCATGAGGAAGAAGAAATATTTCAAACTCTTAAGATTCATCTAAATGTATTTGATTAATTAGAAGTTCTTGATTTCCTTGCCGAGCTTCTTCAATACGCTAGTGATGCTTACGCGCTCCTCGATGATGCTGCGAAGATCTGAGATAGCTACGCGCTCCTGCTCCATGGTATCACGATAACGCAGAGTTACCTTATGATCGTTTGGAGTCTCGTGGTCTACGGTGATACAGAATGGAGTACCGATAGCATCCTGACGGCGATAACGCTTACCGATAGAATCCTTAGGATCGCCATAGTGAGTATTGAAGTGGAACTTCAGTTCGTCAACGATTTCGTGAGCCAACTCTGGCAAACCATACTTCTTATCCAATGGGAATACAGCACACTTAACAGGTGCCAAAGCCTCTGGCAAACGCAAGACAACACGTGTCTCGCCATTCTCCAGCTTCTCCTCGCAGTAAGAGTGACACATTACGCTGAGGAACATACGGTCTACACCGATAGAGGTCTCTACATCGTAAGGTACATAGCTCTCGTTCTTCTCTGGATCGAAGTACTTGATAGAACGGCCGCTGTACTTCTCGTGCTGAGAAAGGTCGAAATTGGTACGGCTGTGGATACCCTCTACCTCCTTGAAACCGAATGGCATCTTAAACTCGATGTCGGTAGCAGCATTGGCATAGTGAGCCAGCTTCTCGTGGTCGTGGTAACGGTAGTTCTCATTACCCATACCGAGAGCCTCGTGCCAAGCCAGACGAACCTTCTTCCAATACTCAAACCACTTCATCTCTGTACCAGGCTGGCAGAAGAACTGCATCTCCATCTGCTCGAACTCACGCATACGGAATACGAACTGGCGGGCAACAACCTCGTTACGGAAAGCCTTACCAATCTGGCAGATACCGAATGGCAACTTCATACGGCCGGTCTTCTGAACACTCAGGTAATCTACGAAGATACCCTGAGCTGTCTCAGGACGGAGATATACCTTGCTTGTTGCATCGCTTGCCGCACCCATCTGGGTAGAGAACATCAGGTTGAACTGACGAACATCAGTCCAGTTCTTGGTACCGCTGATAGGGCAAACGATACCCTCATCCTCGATAATCTGCTTCAGCATCTCCAGGTTAGGACCCTGCATAGCCTCAGTATAGCGAGCATGAAGTTCATCATACTTCTTCTGATTTTCGAGAACACGAGGATTGGTAGCACGGAACTGAGCCTCATCAAAGCTGTCGCCGAAACGCTTCTTTGCCTTAGCAATCTCCTTAGCAATCTTCTCTTCGTATTTAGCCATGTGATCCTCGATGAGCACATCAGCACGATAACGCTTCTTAGAGTCGCGGTTATCAATCAATGGGTCATTGAAAGCATCTACGTGGCCGGAAGCCTTCCAAACAGTAGGGTGCATGAAGATAGAAGCATCAAGACCAACAATGTTCTCGTGCAGCAATACCATGCTCTGCCACCAGTACTGCTTGATATTGTTTTTCAGCTCGACACCGTTCTGACCATAGTCGTAAACGGCTGCCAAACCATCATAAATTTCGCTACTTGGAAACACGAAGCCATACTCTTTGCAATGGCTTACAATCTTCTTAAAAACATCTTCTTGTGCCATGATGAAATCTTATATTTTTCAAATTTTCGGCAAAGATACGCCTTTTTCTCGAATTTTCTTTGTATTTTTGCCTAAAATATATAAAATAAGTATTAAAAGCTATCTATGAGCGACGAAATTAAAGATAAAGACGGAATGGAAGGTCAAAATCCTGACAACTTGCAAGATTCTCAAAATAACGACCTGGAGAACACCTCTAAAGACGATTTGGAGGATTCGCAAAAGGACGATTTAGAGGATTCGTCAAAGGATGATTTGAAAAATCAGACCGAACAGCATTCCGATTATAAGCCGGTGAACCGATTCGACGCATCCGCTGTACACCATCTCAGCGGTATGTACCAGAACTGGTTCCTCGACTATGCGTCGTATGTAATTCTGGAGCGAGCAGTGCCGCATATCGAAGACGGATTGAAACCCGTACAGCGACGCATCCTCCACTCCATGAAGCGCATGGACGACGGAAGATACAACAAAGTGGCCAACATCGTGGGACACACGATGCAGTTCCACCCGCATGGAGACGCTTCCATCGGCGATGCCCTGGTGCAGATGGGACAGAAAGACCTTCTCATCGACACGCAGGGTAACTGGGGAAATATCCTCACGGGCGACCGTGCGGCAGCACCCCGTTATATCGAGGCACGACTCTCGAAGTTTGCCCTCGACGTGGTGTTCAATCCGAAAACCACCGACTGGCAACTCTCTTACGACGGCCGCAACAAGGAGCCTATCACCCTGCCGGCTAAATTCCCGCTGCTCCTGGCACAGGGTGCCGAGGGTATCGCCGTGGGATTGAGCAGCAAGGTATTGCCACATAACTTCAACGACCTCTGCGATGCAGCCATCCACTACCTCAGGGGAGAGGACTTTGCCATCTACCCTGACTTCCCAACGGGTGGAGCCATCGACGTGAGCAAATACAACGACGGTCAGCGTGGCGGAGCCTTGAAGGTGAGAGCCAAGATAGATAAGCTCGACAACAAGACCCTCGTCATCACCGAGATTCCATACAGCAAAACCACGGTGAGCCTCATCGAAAGCATCACCAAGGCGGTGGAAAAGGGAAAAATCAAGGCAAGAAAGATAGAAGACGTCACCTCTGCCAACGTAGAGATTCTCGTGCATCTGGCTCCAGGCACATCTTCCGATAAAACCATGGATGCCCTCTATGCCTTCAGCGACTGCGAAATCAATATCTCGCCTAACTGCTGCGTCATCGAGGACAACAAGCCGAAGTTCCTCACCATCAGCGACGTTCTCCGCCACAGCGTAGATCGCACCATGGGATTGCTGCGCCGAGAACTGATGATTCGCAAGGGCGAACTGGAGGAGCAGCTCTTCTTCTCATCCCTGGAACGCATCTTCATAGAGGAGCGCATCTACAAGGAGCGCAAGTTCGAGCAGAGCAAGAACCAGGACGAGGTAGTGGCATTCATCGATTCCAAGCTGGAGCCTTTCAAGGACAAGCTCTTCACCGCCGAAGTGGATGGCAAGGGAATGGTGGAATATGCCTTCCATCGCGAGATAACCAGGGATGACATTCTCAAGCTGTTGGAAATCAAGATGCAGCGAATCCTTAAATATAATAAGGATAAGGCTGACGAACTGCTGATGAAAATCAAGGCAGAACTTGCAGAAATCGAGAACGACCTGGCTCACATGACCGATGTCACCATCAACTGGTTTGAATATCTGAAGGGAAAATACGGAAAACTGCATCCTAGAAAAACGGAAATCCGCAACTTCGATACCATCGAGGTGACAAAGGTAGTAGAGGCAAACCAGAAACTCTACATCAACCGACAGGAAGGTTTCGTGGGAATGGGATTGAAGAAGGACGAGTTCGTATGCAACTGCTCCGACCTCGACGACATCATCATCTTCTACAAGGACGGAAAATTCAAGGTTACCAAGGTGGCCGACAAGATATTCGTGGGCAAGAACATCCTCCACGTGCAGGTGTTCAAGAAGAACGACAAGCGAACCATCTACAACTGTGTATATCGCGACGGCAAGCAGGGCGACTACTTCATCAAGCGATTCAACGTAACCGCCATGACGCGCGACAAGCTCTACGACATTACCCAGGGCACAGCCGGAAGCCGCATCATCTATTTCACAGCCAACCCTAACGGCGAGGCAGAAATCATCAAGGTGACGCTGGAACCTGACCTGAGCCGCAAGCGCCAGAGCATTTTCCTGGAGAAGGATTTCTCGGATATCCTCATCAAGGGCAGAGCTGCCAAGGGCAATCTGCTTACCAAGCGCACCATCCGCCGCATCGGCTTGAAGAGCCACGGTCACAGTACCCTGGGCGGAAGAAAGGTTTGG
>OQVR01001275.1_pt1 | contig 10892 bp, 7 predicted proteins | sample 1691521 | NCBI WGS metagenome assembly OQVR01 (sample SAMN03418256, study PRJEB22391) | human gut metagenome | biome: human-gut; feature: organic feature; material: feces | host: Homo sapiens | place: Tanzania | collected 2013-01
TTTGATTCCATTCACGATTCGGCAACAATGCATAATCTATCCCCAGAAATTTTCCGCAGAACCCTAATTTTCCCACACTTGTTGACTTGTTGACTCGTAGACTTGTAGACTTTTTTATGGTGGATATCGGGAATTTGTGTATTTTTGTGGAAGACAATGTTTTTTTACACCATTACATAAATTTTTAATGCTTATGAGATTGAGAAAGTTGATGGCTTTGGCACTGTTGCTGGCTTGCATCGGTGGTCGAAGCGTGGCTCAAACTGCTCCCTACGAGCCTTCGGCAGAGAATCTGCGTTCGCGCGCCGAGTTTGCCGACATGAAATTTGGTATATTTTTGCACTGGGGCATCTACAGTATGTTTGCCCAAGGCGAATGGTATTTGCAAAACTCAGGCACCGACCGCAACGAATATGCGAAAGCCGCCGATGCGTTCTACCCTCACCGCTTCGATGCGAAAAAGTGGGTGGAGGCGTTTAAAGACGCAGGTGCGAAGTACGTGTGTTTCACCACACGCCATCACGATGGCTTCTCGATGTGGAAAACTGATGCGTCGGATTATAACATCGTGGATGCTTCGCCATTCCACCGCGATGTGGTGGGCGAACTGGCTGCCGCGTGCCACGATGCCGATATGCGTTTGCACCTCTACTATTCGCATATCGACTGGACGCGCGAAGATTATCCTGCCGGCAGAACCGGTTTGCGCACTGGCAAAAAGCCCGAAAACGCCAACTGGGCGCACTATTACGACTTTATGAACAAGCAACTCACCGAACTGCTCACTCGCTACGGCAAGATTGGTGCCATTTGGTTCGACGGTTTTTGGGACCACGATAGCGACTCCATTCCGTTTGACTGGCAACTTCGTCCACAATACGATATGATTCACCGCCTGCAACCTGCCTGCCTGATTGGCAACAACCACCACGAGGCGATTAAGGACGGCGAGGACATTCAGATTTTTGAGCGCGACCTGCCTGGCGAAAACACCGCTGGATTTGTGGAAAAGGCGGCTTCGGTAAGCCGTTTGCCTTTGGAGACCTGCCAAACCATGAACGGCATGTGGGGCTACAAGGTGGTGGATCAGAATTATAAGTCGGTGGCGCAGATTGTGCAACTGCTCATCAACACTTCGGGCAAGGGCGCAAACCTTCTGCTCAACATTGGCCCTCAACCCAATGGCGAGCTCCCAGCCATAGCTCTCGAACGCCTGAAAGGCGTGGGCAAGTGGCTTCGTGAATACGGCGAGACCATCTACGGCACCACCGCTGGCGACATGATGCCACAGCCATGGGGTGCCATCACCCGTAAGGGCAACGTGCAATATGTGCACATCACCGACAATGCCTTGGCTGGAAAGGAACTCACGCTCACATTAAACAGCAAGGTGAAATCGGTATCAGTGTTCGGCACCACCCAAAAAGTCCCATTCAAGCAATCCAAAGACAAAACCCTCACCCTCACCCTCACCATCCCCACCCACCCCGAAACCATCGATTACATATTAGAGGTGAGAAATTAGAGGATAGAGATTGATGGTTTATAGGAACGAAATAGCGGAGAGTGGAGTGGGCACTATTGCTTCGGACGAATCTGCTTCCCTCGCCGCTCTCCACCTGCAAATCGGACGCGGATGTCAATCCGATCGCTCCGATTTGCATCGGTATGGACTACAATGCCAATATCAACTGGATTGTGGCAGGGCTGCCTGATGGGCGCAAGCTCAACGTAATCAATTCGTTCTATGTGAAGTTCGAGCGTCACGGTTGGACAGTGGAGGCAGTGTATATCGGCAACCCGATGCGCCACGATGAAAAGTATCTGCTCATCAACCAAGCCTTTGCCAGCAAGCAACGCGCCAAGGGCGATAACCGCTAGGATAAGGCAGGAGAGAAACTCGCAGAAAGCGAGGAAGATTTGTTAGAACATAGAATAGATGAAACTGATGCGTTTGATACATTGGCTGTGAAAAGTTCCCGTTCAGGGAAGCATTAACAATCAATGTAGACGGTGTTTTATAAACACGAAACTATTTCTTTGTATACTTTTCATCTAACTCTTTCCAGATATTACTACTATAAAACCCTTTCTTTTGAGATTTTGGGTTTTGATTATCTAACCTACGTTCGTAAAATAATTTTTCGTTTTCCTTAATTTGACTCATTATTTCATTAAATCTTTTATTCTGTTTAAAATCAGAATACCTTGTTCTTGCTTTATTTGTGACTTCTACATACGTTAATGGATAACGTTTCCTAAAATCTTCATCTGTCAAATTAATAGGTATACCATTTTTATCAAATCTTACTTCTGCTGCTCCAAACGAATTTCCCTTTTGAAATCTTAAATCAATTTTTATTGCAATACCATACTCTTCGTCTGTTTTCTCTTGACTTAACTTTTGTTTCACGAGCTTTATGAAATTTTGCCCTTCCAGTGTTTGGGCAGCCTCTACCTCCAACCTATTTTCTACATATGCTAAAGGCATTAAATACAAATTGTATTTATTCAAATCCCTCTTTATATGCCAATGTTTCAATATCAAGACATAATTTTTAATACATGCAAATCCCAATTCTTGAATTGGCTTTGATAATTTTGACATATTTACAAAATGTATTGCATTATCTCTAAATTCAATCAAGGTCTCAATATTATCTTTGAGATTTTGGGGAATCTGATTTTGAGAGTCCAACCTTTGGAGAGCATCGAAAATCGATATTGTCTTCGGGTTGCCACATCTATTTCTATCTAGAACTTTTTTCTTTGTTGATTTTTCACCACTCTTATTTACATAAGCTTTATAGCAAAAAATTGTGTTTATTCTAAAATTTCCAAGTTTAAAAATTCGTGCCTTTAGCAGCAACTCCCAGGCATTAACTGCTAAAATAGCAAAAGTTTCTTCACGATATTTAAAGTCAGGCTTATTATAGATTTCAATCGCCGATAACATACTGCCTATTGACTTATCAATGAGGCTTTCGTAAGTTTTATTTTTTCTCATCTATTAAAAATTTAAAGGTAATTAAAAAGATTGTTTGCTTATTGTTTTTGAAGCTTTTATCGTCTGAACTTTATCAATTTTTCTCCTGTGATATAAATAGGCTGACCGCTTGCATACGCTTCCTTGTGTGTCACATCGGCGTAGTATGATTTTTTGTCGGCTTCAATTATTCCATTGATGTCGAAATCGCCAAGAGTTATTTCTTCGTCAAAGAAATAGCAGAAGTATTTGTCATGATGTGGATTAAGATACCCTTGCTTAATCATTTGCTCACGTGTCAATTCACCAGTGTTCTTTACACGGAAAGCTTTGTACACCTTATTTTCGCCAGCTTTATAAAGTATTACGAATTTGGCGTGCTTCACGTAGTCGCGGCTTTTCACCACTCCGCCATGCGCATCTTTTCCAAGGCGCACATTATAAGCATCGTCACGCTTGCCTCCAATTCTGCTGAATATCCAATTCAAGTGTTCAATACCATTCACGATGCCAACAAGGAATGTTGTCGTTGGATAATTCTCCAAATAGTGCATCGTGAGAAATTGAGTTGGTATCACATCGTGAGGACGTGGCTCAACCTTTGGCATAACATCTTCTGGCAGCGTTCTCGGATCTATGCCAAGCGGACACCGAGCCACATAAAATGCTTGCTTCAGGTCGAACATTACGGCTTCGTTCTCATTCGCCACCTTTTCGCGAACATAGGCATTCGTTTCTTTCTCAGGTTTACGCAATGCAAGCGAGAAATATTGTTGGTCGCTATTCTCTCGATTCTCAAATGGGTGATAAACTTTCCCTAAAAGTTGCTGGAAATTTTCCTTTATGTATGCTTCTGGATTCACATCACTCTTGGCAGTCATTGCATAGAACTCAAAGTTTTCTTTGAGCATCTGTTGAATTTCCTTGCGGAACATTCTGCGCACCTTGGCGCGCCACTGCACTTTGCTTGCTGCGTGGTTGCGACCGTAGAGTGCCACCACAAATAGAAAGTTCACATCATAATGAGCCAGTAAGAATGTATCTCGGTCAAACAGTCGATTTTCAAACTGGCGGCTCAGATAATATTGTTGTCTGCGATGACCATCTTCTTTGTCGCTATCAATCAATTTGATGTCATCTATCGGCTTCAGACAATTCTGATTCGCCGAAATGAAGAAGTTCGGTATGATGTTGTAACCCTCAGTCGCATCATCTCTAAGTTTTATGTGACCTTTTCTGTCGCTTTCGCTACCATCATTGAAAAGGTCAATATTCCACTGTATTACGTTACGAGCGTAGGTGAACTGCTTATATACAGATTCTTTTCCAAGTGAATTTCCTCGTTTATAATACTTTGAATCACCTATGTAGTATATATCATCGTCCTTATCGTTGTTCGTCAGCTCTTGATACTGGTAAAGGTGATCTACGCGTTTACCGTCGGGCTGGTCTTTCAAGTCCTTTGGTAGCTTTTGGTCGCCGGCTATCAACTCATCGATAATCGCTTCAAACACGATGTGAAAGCTCTTTACCAACAAGTATTCTCGTTGGTCAATATTGAGCATCACACTATCAGGACGGTCGAAGAATGCATAGCACAATTCCCATAACTCCAACGCTTTGTCGGAGTAGTATTTGTACTTGATTTGCTTCAGCCTGCGTTTGCCAAAGCCATTAATATATCGAGCGAACTTATCTCCTCTGACCAATGGAAAATTCACATTGATGCTTACAGGAAAACCATACTTGTCGTGTATATGTTGCAAGATGCTGAAATAAATCACGAGCAATTCTTCATCGAAATTAATTTGTCGCTTTTTATTTATAGGATTAAGATAGCTAACATCTTGTCGGCGAGAGCCTCCTGTGATTTCTTGTACCACCGCTTGACTTCGTGAAAGCGTTCGTGACCAATTTATTTTGTTGTAGCCCGAATGAAGATTTTTGACGATAAACATCACAAAGCTCTCATTCTTCTTATTCCATTCTTGTAATGCCAATAGCACATCAAGAAAAGTGTTTGCCTTGCGCCGTTTTGTGTGACCCATCATCGGTGCTTTCTTATAAAGCACGATACTTGGTTGCTTCTTTCCGTCCATTCGGTCAAACTCATGGTCACGGAACACGGTTATAGCACGATATATCCACACACTTAGATTGTAGATAAACGTGTGTTCCTCACTTGTCAACGGAATGCACTTATCAGCATTTATCAGTTCCTTGGGCTCGACATGCCCAAATACCTTTTCTTTCCCGACTTCTCCTTCAAGCAACACCTTAGGTAAAATAAACACGCAGTCGTTCACGATTGGGTCATCGTTGAAGTAGTAGCCCACATAACTGAGGCTCACTTTGCCTTCCACGTCTTGAAGCACACCAAGGCCTTTGAGAACGTCATAAACGTCCTCATAATCATATTGGTATTCTTCGATTAGTATGCGCATTATTTTTTAACTTTCTTAATGGTAAGTCCCCATTCCTTTTCGTTGACAGAATTCATTAACTCGTCAGCTCTTCCATTGCTACCATACCCATTACAAGCAATATATAAGGTAGTTCCATGGCATTCTATAGCTTTTGAACGTTTACTGTTGTCTTTTCGTGCGTCATACTTTTCTTTTGTCTCTATGAAATGAGGTACACGAATGCCTAAAGAACTCCAGATGTCATAAACGTCTTTTGCTGTGACATTAGGATTTAGCTCAATATATTTCCTTATGCATTCCAATGCCAACTTGTTCTTTCCATATTCAGGACCATCGTTTATGGTAAACTTATCATAGTTTTTGTTACTTGACGTTTTCGTGTTTCCATCGTCATCTTCCATAAGCCCATCATCATTGTTCTTTTCTTCTTCTGAATCTTGTACAGTTTCCGTTTTAATATTATCCTCGCCAACCACGCCGACCAAGAAATTTCTGATTGCTTTGACATTCACATTATTATCGTTGTCGTAGAACGCATCAAAGCAGATTTCGGCATTTTCATCATCGCTTACTTTGAAAAGAGAAATATCTCCGTCCTTAAATACATCGTTCCACAAGTAGAACAGGACTTTGCCCACAAACTTATCTTCGGCGATTACATTGCTATCTTTTACCGGCTTGCAGAAGAAGTAACCAAGTTTTTTGTCATCGCTATTTGTTTCCTTAGCGATGCGTTTGTTGATTTCTTCTACGAATTTCCACCAGTCGCAGCATTCATTGCCACACTTTATCTTCCAACGCTTACCGGCATCTGCGATTTTCACATATCTCCAATCCCAACGGCGCTTGAAAGCGGAATCGATTGGGAATAGGCTTTGGTCGCTGGTGTTCATCGTCGCCCATATATAAAGGTTGTTGGGCAGTAGCAACACACGACCATTTTTAATGTCGGCGGACAACGTTTCACCATAATTACTTGTGTATTCGTCCACCACACTATCCACATCCAACTCTTTTTCAAGTGCATACTCTCCTCCGTCAGCAAACGCTGCTTTTATTTCGCTTTGCAAATCGGAATCAGCTTCGGTTGGGTAAGTAGAAAAGCCATTGTCGCTTCTATCAAGCAATTGGAATAAGTCACCGAAAATCTGGGCGCAGTTGCCACGATTGATTTCCTCAATCACTAAGAACTGTGGTTCGGTCGTTTCTCCGCCCTTTGCATACTTTTGCCAAGCTCCAAGATATGCTTTTAGAAACGCTTGCTTAACGTATGTGTAAGTGATGCGCTTCTCTTTTGCCACTTCCACACCTTGTGCACCATATACTGGCGTTTCTTCCATCGTCGGCTTATACGCCCCTACAAATGTGGAATAGTCACTATCCGGGTGAAACGTGGTGCGAATAGTTGAATACCCCTTAGTGATGTTATTTACATCAAACGACTTGCCAGTGCCAGGCGCACCGTAATAGATTTGCTGAAGTGGGTATATTTCAAGATTAGTCTTGATTTTGTCTGCTTTTTCCTTGTTGAACTCTACAACATTATATGGAGTATCTGCCATATTCATATAACTAATATATTCTTTCGTCGATAAATCAAAATTTTCTTTATTGCTTGGAATCCAAAAATAATTATACTTTAAGATTCTGGTTATAAAATCATCGTCACCTATGTTATGGTTATATTTTAATGTCCCTTTAGATAGTCGAAAACTATCTGAGCACTTACCAAGAACAACCATCATTTCCCGAACTTGTCGGTCATATTGATTCCATCTTAGATTCTTTACAATGAAAGGCGATAAATCTTTATTTATTTGTCTGTCTATAAGAATTTGAGATGCGAGTCTATCGTGATCTACCAAGGGATTCTCACATACGTTTGTGTCTGCAAAAACATAGTATAGAATTTCTTTTAAAGTCAAATAAGAACAACTTCTCTTTTCAATTTTGGCTAAGGAAACCAAGATTGAAACAACCATTCTATATGGAGCTAAGAACACACCCTCGTTTAATGAGTCATTAAATGATTCTTGTGTCCTTGGATTTGGGAACTGAAACTTTAGAACAAAGTTGCGAACTACCTCTTTAGGATTGGTTATTGCAACTTTTGTATTTTCTGTGTTCTGATATAAGTTATAGTAGAATTCAAGTGTGGCAGCATTGTTATTGTCTGATTTTCCTGGAATATTTTTTAAATTCTTCCCAGACATAACATAATCTGCAACCCACTGGATTCTTTCAACCAATTCTGAAATACGTTGATCATTACTGAACAAATACTTAGGCATACTTTTCAGATTTATATTTTACCAACAATTCAATGACAGATTTAGCTAATGCTTTTGCCAATTGTGGTGGCACAGCATTGCCAATCATTTCGTACACATTGCCTCTTGAACCCAAAAATTCAAAGTCGGCATCGAAACTCTGCAATAATCCTGCTTCTCTTGGAGTTATTGTCCTTGCTTGTTTAGAATCATAGTGTATGAACCGATTTCCATCTTTATGCAGATGAGCTATAATCGTTGTACTGGGTTCATTTGGATTCAAAACGTGATACCTATGAATAGGCGATTTTGCCCCGACCTTTTTTTCATATAATTCGGCTATTTTTTTACTATCATATTCGTTCTTTCCCGATTCTAAATCTTCAGCCAACAACTTAAACGTGTCCATATCACGCAAATTATTATAACGAGGAACGTGCCATGTCACGTCACAATTTGGCACGCTATGAGACTTGCGTTTTGAGTGGTGTTCCTCGTCCCAATAAGGCTCTAATGGAGGAAGCATTCCGATTGCGTCTTTAACTGTTAGAACATTTTCGCATTTGTGTGATGGAAGAATTTGCTTATAGAAATCATCTAACATCTTTTGAATATCAATATCCTTAAATGATTTTCGTCTAATACCTACAAGAATAACTCTTTTCCTATTTTGGGGAACATTGTAATCAGCAGCATTTACGATAGCACCTTTCAGTTTGCTCGTAATTTCATAGTCTTTTTTAGAAAACTCTTTTTGAATAATCTCAGAAACTTTTTTACCATGAGGTGCAGCACTTAAAATGCCAGGTACATTCTCGAAAATGAACAAGTCTGGCTGGTATCTATCTACTATAGCCAAATAATGTTCAAACAAGAAGTTCCTGTAATCATCTGCCATTCCTTTCTCGTCGCGGACACGTCCTGCTACTGAATATGCCTGGCAAGGAGGACCTCCAATTATAATGTCTATACCATTTGCTTCATTTACATAATAGTCAAGACCTCTGCTTGATTCATAGTCTTTATCCTCTGACCAACCCGCAAACAATTCAGCTTCCCTCTGTATATCAAAATGCAAGACTCTTTCATCTGCATCTTGCTCTCCCCATTTAGTTCTAAGCCTATTTCTTAGGGTTCGCACCTGTGGTTCTTTCCATTCTACGGCTGCAATATCATTGAAGCAATTTGTTTGCATGAAGCCGTCTGTCAGACCTCCGCACCCAGCGAAGAGATCTAACATTTTGATTTTCCTATTTAGCTTCATTTTCATCTAACCACTTTTTAATTTCAGTTGCTATTGCTTTACCCAATAATGGCGGAACTGCATTTCCTACTTGTCGATACTGCTGCGTTTTATTTCCATAAAATATGAAATTGTCAGCAAACGATTGAAGCCTTGCACTTTCTCTAACAGTGGGTATCCTATTCCATTTATAATGGAAATGAGACCTGTGTCCTGTATTTATAGTAGGAGAAGGTTTCTTACTATGATACCTTGTTAATGCCTCATGATACTTGTATATCCCGGCATATTCGGGAGGCAAAGATTTATAATTCTTGCCTTCAGAAACCATTGCTATGAACTTTTTCGTCTTTGGGTCATGTATAGTTCCCTCGTGATTGTAAATCTTATCCGAGTTCTTGCGCATAGCTTTTTGATAATCAGATTGCGCTTCAACAGGATAATCTTGTACCTTTTCGCCTACAATATCTATCAATGCTGGCAAATCACCGATTGCTTGTTCACAAGTTACATACTCTTCAGGGGTGAGTATAGGCTTTGGATATGTATATTCTTTTTTGGAATGTAATAATCCTACAAACACTACACGTTTACGTATTTGAGGTATTCCATAATCGGGAGCATAAAGTATATGTGGCTCTCCCATAGTATATCCAAGTTCCGTGAAATCTTTTATAATCTTATCTTTTACAAGACCTCCATGCAACTGTATCATTCCTGGGACATTTTCGAGAACTACAACCTTAGGACGTAACTCTCTGGCTGTCTTTACCATTGCCCGGTATAGAACATTTCGGGAATCATCGATTTGACGAGGTCCGGCGAGGGAAAAACCTTGGCATGGAGGACCTCCTACGAGAACATCTAAGGCATAGTTGTTCTCGTTAAAAAAATCTTTTATTTTTTCGACATTATTCAAGTCAAAAAGGTCAAGCTTCATAGCTACAGCCCCCTCATGATTTTTCGCAAAAGTTTCCAACGCCATTTCATCAAAATCGACACCAAGTTTTACTGAAAAACCAGCATCAATAAAACCTCTTGAAAGACCTCCAGCCCCACAGAACAAATCAAGCACACTATATTTTTTCTTATTCATATCCGTATGCTCAACTATTCTTATTAATGTTTACAAATGTGTTGTTTGCGGTACTACAACTAACAAATTTGTATATATCTTTATGGTTGAACAACACCATATTTATAACCATTTCCATTTTATTGCTTTCTCAAAATTTCGTTTACATCGACTTTAAGGACATCGGCTATCTTCATAAGAAACTCAATGTCCGGCTGGCTTGAATTAGTACACCATTTTGATACCGTTGTTTGGTCTTTACCAAGTTGTTCCGCAAGCCATTTGCCTGTTTTCTTCTTCTCTACAAGCAGCAGTTTAAGTCGATTCAATTCTTTATACGCCATATTCTTGTGATTACTCATATAATCAAACAATCTACAATATTACTATTTTTATTTCACAAAAGATACAATTTGCTTTGTTTTTTATGAATATTTTGCAATCTGTTGAAAGGTGTTCAATTCGCTTTTTTTACATAACGGCTTCTATTTCAAAAGATAATATGTCTTTACTTTATGATGCCATTCGCATTTTATATGGAATTGCTGTGGTTGGGTATCTTCTTTCTTGGGAGGCTTAGTGGCGTGGGGCGTGGAGGCGTTTTTGGGGTGGTGGCTTTGGGCGGATTGAGCTTCTTTTTGTGGATTTCTGAAGATGGTTACTTTTGATGGCGATGTTGGAATTGTTTTTGTTGAAGCCTACAATTATTTGTCGGATTTGGATATTTTAGTGCGAATTATTTGTCGGATTTGGATATTTTAGTGCTCTTTTGAGGCTAAAAAAAATACCTATTTAATCCAATTTCAATCTAATTAACACCTAAAATAAAATAGGTGAAAATAGGATTTAATGGATTAAATAGGCTTTCTAACTGAAAAGGCAAATTTTTCGG
>OQVR01001276.1_pt1 | contig 10884 bp, 8 predicted proteins | sample 1691521 | NCBI WGS metagenome assembly OQVR01 (sample SAMN03418256, study PRJEB22391) | human gut metagenome | biome: human-gut; feature: organic feature; material: feces | host: Homo sapiens | place: Tanzania | collected 2013-01
TAGAGACAATCTATCTCAAGCAGAATTAAAAGATTTGGAATTAATAGTTCCGCAAACGAGGAAAGAGCAAGAAGTCTTAGCTTCAACTCTCTCCTTATTAGACAAAAAGATAGAACTCAATCGTCAGATAAATGATAATTTACTGATGCTTGACCGTTCATTAAAAGGGGCAACAACTCATCTCGTTGCTTAGTGAGAACTACATTTTGTTCTGAAATCTGTTTCATGTGCTCAAATAAAGGACTTATCATTTCATCAAATTTCTTCAATGTTTCGTTTTGTGGTTTCACCAACTTTATTGAATAAAGTGTTGAAGATGTCATACTTGGAACTCCAGTTCCAGAATCCCAACGTGTAAAGTCAATATCCTTTATTGTATAATAAATATACTTTGCGCAATTACTTAGCTTCATTTCTGAATAGAACATTGTATCAACAGTCCAAAAGGCTTCGTTTACATACATGATATTATTCAATGAACCCTTACGAGGCATCAATACTGATTCTCCATCATATAGATATTCAGATACTTTACGCATTTCACCACCGCTACCATAAACTGGATATATACCATCCGCCAAATGTTTATGGTCACGACCATTTCTTATTGTCAGTAAGTCCTCCAAAAAGCAAAAATCCCACCCTTGCGGTATCTCACGCTTCAGTTTCTCATTCCAAACCATAGCACCACCACTTGATTTATACGGCTTGCCCTCCTCATTCGGGAAGTCAAACTGCACAAACCAATAGTCGTAGAGTTGTTTTGCCATCGCCTCTAAATTATCATTTATCTGACGATTGATTTTTATTTTCTCGTCAATAGAGGCTAATGAGGCAACTTGTTTTTCTGTTTTGTGAGTACTATCAATTTTGCCTACCATAACGGCTGCAAATCCAAATAACACTGTGAAGACAATTGAAAAAACTGTAGTTAATAACTGTGCCAACTCTTCCTCAATGACAAAATCTAACTGATAAACGCAGATGTATGAAAATACCCAAGGAAAAACTAAAAAGCATAAGCAATCCCAAAGAGAAATTCTTTGTTTTTTCGCGTTTTTAAAAACTTTGATCTGTTCTTTTAAAACAGCCCAGAGCCGAACCTTTCTGTTGAAAAAAAGCATAACAACTACAAGAGCAGCTGCAGTAAACAGCCAGATGTTTCTATCCGGCATTTACATCCTCCTCCTTTATTATGCTCTTATAATATTCGTCCGATATTGCTGATAATTCTCCGATAAAATCACCAGATGATCTGAATCTTTGGTGCAGCCGATCTGTAATGTCATATACTCCCATAATGGAGTCAAATTCATTCCATTGAACTGGACAAATTCGCTTTCCAAAGTATCAGGATCACCAGTAACATAATCAGGAAAATAGTGATGAAGAGCAGTATCTAGTTCAGCACCCAGTTGAATCAAAAAATGAGTGCGTTCATCACGTGCTTTCTGTGCTTCTGTTTTGTTTTGTTTGCGTTCAAACTTTCTCATTTGAGCTTTTACTTCTTTTTCCTGTTCTTTTATTAAACGCAGTTTTTCACTGAATTTTTCCCCATCAGATAAAGATTTATACCATTGTCTGTATTCAGCTTTTTTTTGCCTTTCTGCATTTTTTTCTTTTGCAGCATACTCTTTTTCCTTTTCTTTCAGTTCATCAAGCAGGCGTTTTACATCAGGTTCATTTTTGTATTTTTCAATAAAGTCATTATTCATAAAAATCATACCTTCATATAATAAATCTGACTATAATTTACAAATTATTATTGAAAAAGTCAACAGCATTTAGTATATTAACCATATAGAAAATCTATAGTGCTATAAGCACTATAGCGCACTACGGGAAAGGCAAAGCCTTATCCCTAATCACTGACGTGATTGTGCGTGACTGCTCGTCAAGAGTAAGGGGCCATGCCCCTTAACCCCATATCATGCGGAACATTCGTTCCTTTTCAACTCGCTCCGCTCGATAATATTCGCCTGTCGGCAAGTCGCTTTCTCATTCATTTCTGCTAAGGCAGAAACTCATATCGAAAGGTGGTGTATCAGTCTCATGGCAATCTATCATTTCTCCATAGGGAAAATATCTCGTGCAAAAGGCCGCTCTTCTGTACAGAAGATGGCATACATATGCTGCACGATGGCAAAGGATGAAAGAACAAACAGGACATTTCGGTATCTGACAAAGCAGATCGAACTGGTCCACACAGAAACAGCTTTACCGAAGAATGCACCAGAACGATGGAAGAATCCGACTGTCCTGTGGAATGATGTAGAACGGTCAGAAAAAAAGATCAATGCCAAAGTGGCCTTTGATATGGATGGTGCATTACCAGATGAGCTGACACATGAGGAAATGATTGAAGCATGCCGCAAGCAGGCAGAGTACATGACGAACAAAGGCTTCTGTGTGACATGGGCAATCCATGACAAGAATGACGGAAATCCGCATGTACATATTTTAGCGACAACAAGGCCAATTGATAAGAATGGGAACTTTACAATAAAGGAAAAGAAAGTTCCTGTTGTTGATGATGCAGGAAACAAAGTTCCTCTGATCGATCCAAAAACAGGAGAACAGAAGATCAGAAAAAGAAAAAGAATCGCAGACAACGGAAAAGAATATTATTCAGAGGAAAAGCTGTGGAAGTCTAAAAAAATAGCATACAATCCACTTGACGGAAGAGAACTGTATAAGGAAATCAGGCAAAGCTGGGCGGATGTCTGCAATGAATATCTCACGGAAGAAGAAAAGATAAGTCCACTCTCCAATAAGGAAAGAGGAATTGATCAGACACCATCTGTACATATAGGAGCAGTCGGAAGAAAAATTTATCAGCGGAATGAATATTCATGGAAAATGGATAACTACGTACAAAGGAAACTTGTAAGATTCAGGGAAACCGTTTTAAAACTGATTGAAGAAAAGCTAGAGAAGGCGAAACAGCTGCAGCGTGAAATCCAGGCCAGGATGGAGGTCCTGAAGGAATACGTCAATAACTATATCCAGAATAAGATTGAAGATGCAAAAAAACTGGAACAGAACGAATATTCACCAATGTATAAGGTCCTGATCGACAGAGAACTGAACAGAAAAGAGTTTGCAGAGAAACACTACAAGGACTGCAGCAGATGCGAGGAATACTATATCAATCTGAATGATGAGATAAAGAAAAACACTGACGAAGCAAGAACGCTTATCGCAGAAAATACAGACTTGGAATCATCTATGAGAAATCTGCAGAGAAAGAAAGCTGATCAGGAAGCAGTTAAAGGACCACTGTCAGACTACAACAGGCATTTTGAAATCTACAGTCAGAAAACGGAAGAACTCAGTGAAGAGGAAAAGAAGCTGTTCAAAAACAGAAAGCATATTGATAAACTCCGTGCAGAAGCAGAGGAAGAAAGAAACTCCATCAATAAGGCTGCGGATGCCATTCGTTATCAAATCTGCAGATATGATGTGCTGATGCCGCCAGAGAAATGTGCAGAAGCAGCAGAAAAACTGTTAATGGAAGCTGATCCATCAAATCAGATAGCATCAATAAAAGATTCTATAGACAAGAATGAGAAGCAAATTGATGTGCTGAACGACAGCAGGATCAATCATCAAAAAGAATTAGAGAAAGTTACAAATGCACTTGAATGCTTCGCTACATATATGAATGTGCCAGATGAAATAGAAGATGAAGAATATGAATCTCTGTCAGCTGAACTGTATGACTATATGGAAGGGGACCAAGAAACTGGATATACGGTCCATTTCAAAGATGAAGGATCAACGGACAATCAAGATGCTTATCTGGAACTGGCCAGAACTCAGGTAAGACATAATATGTCTCTGAAAGAACTGAAACAAAAGCTTTCTGAATACTGTATCAATCAATATGAAGAAAAAGAAAATCTGTATGAGCAGTGCAGTGATGCGAGAAATCTGTTCACGATGTATAACGGATATGAATATGGATATTCTGTATTTGACAGAGAAAAAGATGCTGAAATCATTGATCCGAGAGAAAATGAAGTTAAATCCTTTGTGACACAAGAGGAAGCTGAAGAATATATGCAAGATCTTGCACAGAAGATTAACAGGTACAAAGAAGAAAATGGAATCGAAATCGAAGAAGAAAGTTACGACTATGATTTTGAAATGCATATGTAGCATATGAAAAAAGACAGAGATTGAACTCTGTCTTTTCAATGCCTAGGCTGATCGACTGTTTTTTCAACGCTTCAATTCATCATCTCAAATGGTATATTTACATACTCCTGTATCAGTACTACACTCAATTGGTCCCGTAAAATTATACGCAATGATTTTATTGTCTATGACGCGACAAATAACAGAAAAATCAGTTCCATCTCCATTTATAGATGGTATATTGTTTTTTTCGTTTTCTTCAATTTGAATACTTTGAGATGGAATAATTTCTTTTACTAGATTTGCATCTAAATCATATATCCGATATTTCTGCATTCCTGAAAGCTGTGATGTATAAATATACTGATCATCAAAATACGTAACTAGTTCATTAGTAAATATATGAATGTCTTGTGTATCTGTTAAACTACGATAATGAGAAAATAAAGTATTAAAAGTATTATCTTCATAAGAAATCGAAGAAACATGATCATTATTTATCATTTCGATATATTCATTATCTTTCACAGGTAAATTTATGATTTCGTCATTTTCATCAAGGTAAGAAAAATGTCCGAATTCTACATTTCTCAAATAAATTTTATTTCCTGAAATAAAGAAGCTATCTGCATACGTATCTTTGATTGACTTCAATTCCTTTCCAGATAAAGAAAATATATGAATTGTCATATGCGACGTGTTTTCAATCATATATACTTTATTGTTATGAATTGTGAAATTGCAATATGGCTGAAAATCCAGTTTAAACAGTTCTTTTAATTCTTTTCCATCCAATGACATCTGAACAAATGAATCCCAGGTTTCTCCTTCTACATTCATATAGGTTGCCAATGTATAAATGGCATCATCTAAAACATAAAATCCCATTCCAGCTGCTATAAAACTCTCATATCGTTTATATGCTCTCTGATTTCCTTCCAAAAACTGATCATCATGGAAATAACAATAGTTAATCAGTGTATTCTTGTTTTCTTCCACGTAGTAAAGTGTATTATTCAAGTCTTGAATATAATATCCATCTTTATATTTTGCGACAGGAAGTGGATGATATACAGCTTGGTCTTCTTCACTGATAGAATCATGTATTTTTAATTCATCTGAGCATCCAATTGCCAAAGTTCCAAGCATCAACAGTACTAATATTCTTTTCATTATGGTCGATTTTCTAAACTAAAAGCTGCACCAGGAACACCAGATACCTGGCTTGAAATATTACCACTAATCCAATAGACTGAATCATTGTAAACCGCTCTATATCCGTAATTAACATATGGATATCCAGAAATAGTCTTGCAAAAAGAAGCGCCAGTTGACCGTTGAACATATCCATTCACATATACTCTAACATTAGATGCAGAAGTACCAGAAACGCTCGCATTTAATAGGGTATCATTAATGCTTCCATATACAGTATATCCTATTCCTGAAGCAGATCCACTTGCTGCATTTATTGGTTTAGTATTCAATGCAATAAACAACAAAGAAATTATTGTAAAAAATTTAATTTTATTTTTCATATTTTTCACCATTAAGGCGGCCTTTCTTTCCGCCTTCACAAACCAGTAATGAAACTACTGGTCAATCTTGCCTCTTTCCTGTATGCTTTGCTTAGGAGGTATAGATACACTACAGAGCACGTTAGGAGGAGTAGGCAATTTGTTTACAAATATCCTGAATATTTATAAGTCGCCGTCATCCTTACAAGCACAAACAAGTAGGACTCAGAGCCTGAACACTTAGCATTGATTTAATCAATTGACTAAATATACGCTGGATGACAGTCAATGTCTGTACCTCCTTTTCTCAAAGGAGGCTTTTATTTATGCGGATTGTTCGACCTATATGCTGTGGTGCTGACATTCACAAAGATCTTATTGTTGCCACCATTGCCACAACCAATCAGGATGGTATTACCGAATATATTCAAAGCTCTTTTTCTTCCCAGAACTTTGATCTGAATCGACTCAAAGCCTGGCTCAAAGAACATCACTGCTTTGAATTCGCTATGGAATCCACCGGCAAATACTGGATTCCAGTCTTTAATGTATTAGAGGATGAAATCAAAGTCTTCGTTGTTCATCCAAAATACACCAAAGCCATCAAAGGCAAGAAAACAGATAAGAAAGATTCAAAATGGATTGCTGATCTTTTTAAACACGATCTTCTCAAATTCTCTTTTATTCCCCCTAAGGAAATCAGAGAGCTTCGCGAACTTTCAAGATACAGAATCAAACTGATTGCCATGCGTTCCTCTGAAAGAAACAGATATCAGAATTCTATGACCATTTCCAATATTGGTCTTGCCAGTATTCTTTCAGATCCTTTTGGAAAATCTTCCAGAGCTGTCATGAAAGAAGTGATACGTTCTTCATCAGTTACTGAAGAAAAAATTTCTAAGCTTCTTGAAAGAAATGCCAAGAAGAAGGTGAAAGAAGTTCTTCAGTCTTTAGAAGGTTCTCACATTGAATCTGATCAGCGTTTGAAAATGAGCATTGCTTCTCAGCATATGGATCAGATTGATTCTCATGTCAAAAGATTGGAAACAGAAATGGCAATTCGATGCATTCCATATGCAACTCAGATCAATTTACTGTTAGATATCCCCGGCATTTCTTATCTTTCCGCCATGACAATCATTGCAGAAATTGGAACAGATATGTCTGTTTTCGAAACAAGCAAGCAGCTTGCCTGCTGGGCAGGACTTGCACCTGCCAACAATGAATCAGCCAACAAGAAGAAATCTGTTCGTATTTCGAAAGCCGGATCTTATCTCAAACCATTGCTCGTTCAGTGTGCTTTGGCTGCCATCAATTCAAAATCCAATCTTTATTACAGAATCAAATACAATCGGATCAAGAAACGCCGTGGTCACAAAAAAGCGATTATCGCTATTGCCAGAATGATTCTAGTCAATATCTATCATATCCTCAGTACCGGTGAGGCTTATAACCCTTGTGACATGGAACAGATTATCAATCCGAAACCTGTCAAGAAAGTAATGACCATCCAGAATGCTATCGAATTTCTTCAATCTCAAGGATTTGATACATCTAAACTTATCTCTTCTTCATCTTGATTTTATTTAAGTGGATAACCACTTCTTTTTGTCATGTCTGCTACATAGCATAATGTTTCACACTTTTTCCTATATAACTTACGACTAATTTTTAATCTACAAATATATTTAATATTTGTTTCGAAAATAATTTTCATACATTTTTTGGAAAAAGTGTATCCAATAGTGAATTGCCAATGACCTACGCTTGAGATTGCAGGCCAGAGATTCTTGTGACATGCAAAATATAGTTAGATTTCATGTAGAAATTCCTAAAGAAGAATACAAATTCCGTTTTTATACCTTGAAGGATTATACGTAATCATAATCAATCCCAACTTTCTTTACTAAAGAATAGACAATAGACGCTTGAAATTACAGTCTGTTTATTCTTAGATGGATTTGCTATGATTATAAATGTAGAACTTGAAAAAAAAGAAAAATTTGCTATATTGTAGTTGGCAAGAAAAGCGAAAAAAAGCCAACAAACTCAAAAAAGGGAACTGCTGGAACAGTTCCCTTTTTTACTGCCTAGGCTGATCAGCTATTTTTTGTTTCCGACTCCGTCCAGCCATTTGCAGATATAGTACGAAACAATACCTGCTGCGACGGAACTCAGAAAAGCGAAAAAATTTTCCAACATACTCACCTCCTTTCCAGAGGTCAGGTAGCTGACTAGACAATGATATCAGAAAGAAGACCACTGGTCCTATGAATAGAGAATGTAATCAAAAAAATGGTGCTATATTTTTGGTGAAAATAGGGTCAAAAAACATATTGATAATATAACGTGGCCAAGAGCCTCTTGGTCTTTGTCTCTTTTTTCTATTTTACTCTAGCAATTAACAGTAAAGAAGTTACTCTAGCACTGCAAAGTGAATAATCTACTATTGCATGCTATAGTAAAAAACACAACTGGACACCGATGAAATTCGGTGTTATATTTCTTGTATAAAATGTGCAATATCTTCATTGACAATATAACGCCCATAAGATGGGGTTTTTGGAGGTACTTTATGAATCTATTAACTAAGTATTTAGAAACATATTTTGATGAAGTGAATTATAAAGAGTTTTATAGAGATATTTTTCCTATTGGTTCTTTTGAGGAGAAGGGAGTTTATGAGAAGGGGAAGTATAATGGTATTATCGTTGAAGTTACAGATGAAAGATTGAGTAGTGGAAAGCCTAAAGTATTAAGGCATACGCTGACTGATGATATGGAGAAACTGGATGAGGTTGTTTCTCGTAATAATTTCTGTCTGATGAGTCCTATTTCTTATGCAGGAAAGACAAGAGACAGTTCTATGGCTCGTGAACTATATGCGTTAGCTTTTGATTTGGATGGTATTCAGACAAGAATAAAGGATGGTGAGGAGTGGCCCTATGGATTGGCTAATTTCTTTCATCAAGTTGATCAAATGATGATTATGCCTAAACCAACTTATGTTGTAAGCAGTGGTACTGGAGTTCATCTATATTATGTATTTGATAAACCTATACCAATGTTTGAAAATATTGTGGAACAGATTGAGATACTAAAAAAAGAATTAACTAGAATGATGTGGCATGATAGTATTTCTAAATTAGTTGATGAAATTCAATATGAGCCAGTTTGTCAGGGATTTAGAGTAGTTGGGACAATTACTAAGAACGGTGATAGAGTCAAAGCATTTGAAACAGGTGGGAAAGTTACAATTGAATATCTAAATAACTTTGTAAGAGATGAATATAAGGTTAAAGATTTTACTTACAAGAGTGTTTTGACTTTGGATCAGGCGAAAAATAAGTATCCAGAATGGTATAAAAACCGAATTATTGAAAAGAGAAGTAGAGGAACATGGACCTTTAATCGAGCAGTTTATGATAAATGGCTTGAACGACTGCCAAGAGAGGCTAAATTAGGCCATCGGTATTGGTCGATATGGGTGTTGGCTGTAACAGCTATGAAATGTGGTATATCACAGGAAGAACTGGAACGAGATGCATTTGGGTTGATTGATATTATGAATAGAAAAGATGAGAATAAATCAGATCCATTTACTAAAGATGATATTCTTGCAGCTCTTGAAGGATATGATAGTGCATGGTATACCTATCCAATTGAAAAAATGGCTTATCGATCTAATATTCCACTTCAAAAGACTAAACGAAATGGACGAAAACAAGAGCAACATATAAAAATCATGAATGCAATTCGTGATATTGAGCATCCAAATGGTTCATGGATTAACAAAGATGGTGCTCCTAAAAAAAAGGATATTGTTTTTGAATGGCGAAAGAATAATCCTAATGGAAAGAAAATTGATTGTGAAAGAGAGACAGGATTAAGCCGACACACTGTTATTAAGTGGTGGTAAAAATAAAAGTATTATAAAAGTATATACTTTTTATATAATAATAGTATAATTAGTATATAGAAAGGCAATAATATGGGAAAAGTAATTTCGATAGCGAATCAAAAGGGTGGTGTTGCTAAGACAACAACCACATATAATTTGGCTGCTGCAAAGGCACTGGCCGGTAAAAAGGTATTGATGATTGATTTGGACCCACAGGCATCATTGACAATTGCTTGTGGAATAGAACCAGGGACCAAAGAACTGGAAGGACATACAGTATCTGATTATTTTAGAAATCCTAAGGATGATCCGACAGAAGCAATTTTTGAAGTAGAGAACGCAGGACTAAAGAGTTTATATATTGTAACTGCTGATATTGATCTTGCAGAAACAGAAAAAGATCTGTTTACGATGACGGCACGTGAAAGAAAATTAAAGCGAGCAATCAATCAGTTGAAGGGATATTTTGATTACATATTTATTGACTGTCCTCCTCAACTTGGATTGCTTGTTACAAATGCATTTGTTGCTTCTGATGAAGTGATTATTCCAGTAATGACAGAATACCTTGCATACAGAGGACTTAGAGCACTGAAGAAGACGATTGAAGACGTTGTAGAAGATCCAGATCTGAATCCAGAACTCAAACTAGATGGAATAATAGCAACCTTCTACGAAAAAAACATAAAGGATAAGCAGGATATATTAGAAGTATTGTCAAATGAAAATGAACTGCTAGGTGTAGTCAGAAAAGGTGTAGATGCTGTTAGATATTTTGCTTTGCGAGAGGTTCCTTTTGGTAGTGATGGTAATTTTTCAGAGGAGGCTTTAGTGGCTAGAACAAATGGTGATTTGGCTAATATTCTTGGTAATTTGGTTAATAGAACAATTGGTATGGCTAATAAGTATTTTGATGGCGTTGTTTATAATAAAGGCGTATCTAATGATATTGATGATATTCTTATTAAGCATACTTTAGAACTTAAGGATAAAGTTGATTCGTATATGGATAAGCTTGAGGTGTCTAAGGCTTTAGAGTGTATATTTGATTTACTTAGAGAATGTAATAAGTATATTGATGATACTATGCCTTGGGTACTTTATAAGGATGAAGATAAGAAGGATAGACTTGCTACTGTTATATATAATTTGGTTGAATGTATTAGAATTAGTGCTATACTTCTTGAAGCATTTATTCCTAGTACTAGTGCAAAGATTTTTGAACAAATTAATACTGATGTTACTGGTTATGATACTATTTGTGAATTTGGTGGATATAAGAGTGGTACTAAAGTAAATACACCAGAGGTATTATTTAAAAGAATT
>OQVR01001284.1_pt1 | contig 10815 bp, 3 predicted proteins | sample 1691521 | NCBI WGS metagenome assembly OQVR01 (sample SAMN03418256, study PRJEB22391) | human gut metagenome | biome: human-gut; feature: organic feature; material: feces | host: Homo sapiens | place: Tanzania | collected 2013-01
TGCTTCCTGTATACTCTTCTCCTCGCGCACGCGCTATGTTCTCTTCCCGTTCTTCTCGTACACGCGCTATGTTCTCTTCCCGTTCAGCTCTTGTTGACACTGCACTGCCTCCTTATTTCTTCTCGAATATTCCCCACGGGTCTTTGCCAGTAACTCTGTAGTAGTTTTCCCTGTTCACGTAAGCGTGGTTACCGGGGTCCCAGCCACCGCCACCGCCACTGCCACTGTCTCCGCCGCTGCTTACCGCCGTGCCGGGAGGCGTATAGCCATAGGGGTACTCGCCGGTGATCTGGTAGTATTCGTCCGCGGTTATCTGCCCGTTGATCCGCTGCTTCCCGTGGTTCAAGCGGGAGCTCCGCATGGAAAAAAGGCAGCATTCCGAAAGGCTTTGTAAAGAACCCGTTGGCATTCGCTGGTGGGATAAAGCCTGTCGATACACGCCCCAGCGTGGTGTCAATGGCACGCGCACCTTTCGAGTATGCCGCACAGCAGAGGCAGAAAGAAGCAGAGATACAAGACCTCAACCAGAAGTATAAGCAAGCATACCTTGACTACAATTCCGCCCGCCGCGCCGTGACAGCCGCGAGCAAGGGCAAGAGCACAGCAAACTATGACGTGGCCAAAAGCAAGATGACTGAGGCAAGCAAACTTGTCGACGCATACAAGAAGCGCGTGGAGGAAGCGGGCGGCGCACTGTGGACACCGACAAACTGGCTGGACACTGTGAAGTGGAGTGCACGAGCGGGACTGACAAGTGCGGACAGCGCGATAGCAAAGGGGCTTGACTGGGCAGTCGGAGGATTCGCAGATGAGCTGCGGACATTGGCCGGTGTGACGGCAAATGATATAAGCCCTGCGCTTGCCGACAGCGCGGCGAACCTTGCAACAAAAGCGGGACGTTTGATAAACCCGAACTACACCTACGGAGAAAACAACTTCCTCAAGCAATACGTAGAAGAGGGCAACCGCAGAATCAACGTGCAGCATGAAGAGATGGCGCGCGCGGCGAGCGACAGCAAGGCAGCACAGACTGTCGGGAAGTATACCGAGATGATCATGAACTCGCTGCCAATGTCAGCAATGGCGCTGCTGTCGGGCGGCACGACGGCAGCGGCACAGGCAACAACGGAGGCACTGCAAGCTGCTTCAACGCTTGCGAACAGCAGCAGAGCGGCGCAGATAGTCACACCCATACTCAAGGCAACAACGGACATGGCAAAAGATCCAAACTGGGGATTCACATTCATGAGCGTTGTCGGCGACAGCTACGAGAACGCGCTGGCAGATGGAGCGAGTGAGGACCAAGCGTCCCTTTATGCGATACTGAACGCGGCATACAACGCAACGACAGAGATAGGCGGCTCGGACGAAATGCTGGGCGGCTTACAGAAGCTGCCGAAGAATATCCGCGACGCGCTTGAACGCGCAGACAACAGCGTGCTGCTGCAAATAGTAAAGGGAATCCCCTCAGAGATAGGCGAAGAAATTGTACAGGGCATAGGTGAGAGTGGACTAAAGTCTACATACAAAAATGTACCGGTATACTCTGCCACGGATGAGGGAGCAATGATAAACCCAAGCCGCATGAAAGATGAAGCCCTCGGCGCGGCGGTGGTGTCCGCTGTGCTGGGCGGCGGACAGTCAGCAATAGGAGCTGGCACGTATGCCATAGAGAACGGCATAGCACAGCGGCAGTACCGAAACAAAGTAGCCCAAACATACGGCGGCTCGGCGGCTGAACTCGTGGAGAGTGGGCTTGAGAGCGCACCGGGGACAAAGAGCCGGACGCTTGCCGAAGCCTACAAGGCAAAGCTCGACAGCGGGAAGAGCTTGACGCCGCGAGAGCTGACGAATCTCGTGAAGGCAAACGAGGAAGCAATACGCGCAGAGAGCGCGGCGGAGGCCAGCACCGTGCAGGGAACAGACGACACGTCAGAAATGGTCACGAGCCCTGCACAGACGCAGAACGTGACGGAGGAGCGGACACCCGTGCAGACCGCCGCGAGCACGCAGACGGCAGAGAAAGCACCCACGGGGGTGTACGAGGCAAAGTATAAAGGGCAGACGGGCGACGTGGTGGCATTCGCCAGGCAAGGAGACAGCTTTGCCATGCGGATAAAGATGCCCGATGGCACGAGGCGCGACGTAATGGAGAACCAAGTGACGCTCGACCCGGCGACGCGGGAAATGCTGGACACTGTACGCCCGTATGATTACGGCGATGAGATACTTACATCATACCGTGCAGCAGAGAATGGGGACAACTTCAAGCTGTTCACACAGGCATTCACCACGGTTGCGGATCTGTACGGCAAGGAGACCACGGTCACAGCGGAACAGGCATACGCCGACAGCGTGAAGAACGGCGGCGCTGCAACGGTGCTGACGAGGGAGCAGTTCAACAAGGCGTTCGACATCGGGCGGAGCAGCCGTGATGCGCGCGTGGTGAACACGGCGGCACGCCAGCGCGGGAGCGGGAACGTGTACTTCAACAAGGTTGTGGACTTCGGCGGAGAGAGATACGCCGCCGCGACGGAGGACATGGTGAGTGCAGACGAGCTGTCAGTCATCAAGACGATAGCCAAGACGGCGGGCGTGGACGTGGTGTTCTACCAGTCCGAGACGGACATGAGCGGGAGGTACGTCGGTGCGAACGGATTTATGCGCAACGGGACAATGTACCTCGATGTGAACGCCGGAGCGACCAGGACGACGGAACAGTCCGCCGTGCTGCTGACAGCGGCACACGAGCTGACGCACTACATCAGAGAGAACAACGCCGAGGGGTACGCACAGCTCCGCGACTTCGTGACACAGAACCTGATAAAGGACGGCGTGAACATTGAGAAGCTGGCAGAGCAGAAGATCGCGCGCGAGGACGGCACACTCTCAATGGATGAGGCGGTTGAGGAGGTCATAGCCGACAGCTGCGAGACCATGCTGGAGGATACGAAGTTCCCGGAGCTGATGGCAAAAGAAAACCCCGGTCTGTGTGAACAGATCAGGGATTGGTTGGCGGACTTCACAGAGAAGCTGCGCCGCGCATTCAGCGGAGTAAAGGCAAGGCACGAGGAAGCGCGGGCAATGCTGAACTATGCAGAGGAGCTGCACGAGCTGTGGGACAATGCTCTCGTTGCCGCCGTGCGCAACACCGAGGCGGTTTCCGATAACGGCACGGAGGAAAGCGGCCAGACAGGATGGGTGCGCAATTCCAGCAGGGAAAGCAGCACAAATACAACAGGTATAAAAGAGCAGATAGAAGAGAATCGTGACAGGCTTAACAGCATGGACGTGGTAGCAGTTGCAACTGTTCCTACAGACCTAGGAAACTTCGACGCAGTAACAGCGTGGGCGATGAAGGAATTAAAGCGCACGGGTTATGCGGTAGACAAGCCGGGATTCGGGAGAATAATATTTGATGAGCGGCAGATACGGAACGGTGTGAAGTACGCAAAAACGCCAGCAGAGAAAGCGGCGTTTGCTGTTCTTGACAAAGTGCTGAAACGCGGCGTAGAAATAGGCGCGCACGGCAACCACAAGAACAGGGAGAAAGAAACTGTCACATTCGCAGCGCCAGTTGAGTTGAACAACATACGGGGTAATATGGCGGTTGTGGTAAACAGAAGGGGCAACACTTACTACGCGCACCGCATTGTACTTCCCGATGGAACGGAGTTTCGATTCACAGAAAAAAAGGATGCAGTACAAGGACCGAAACGGGGAGTTACCCGAACGGGCTCTCTTGCCGAATCCACAAGTACTACATCCGAGAATAATATACCACAGCCCGTCGAGGAAAGCAATACCAAATATTCCAGGCGAGAGCTGGATGAAGATTTGCAGAAGAGGTACCCCCAGCTGAATTTGAACGAAGACATTTCGGAGCTTGACGGTGTACCAGCAATAGAACTGACAGATGGCAGCATTCTCCCAATAAAGGACAGAGAACGATATAGAACTCATGTATCATTCATAGAAGGGAATCGAATAGATGTAGATGACTTGCGCAGCGGTGGATGGATAGGTAATGGAGTGTACGATGCATCGTTCACCAGTGACACAGCGAGGTATATAGAGCGCCAGCAGGCAAAGAAACGTGTAGCTGAATTGCGAGGTGTCCCGTATGACCAGTTTGATGATGGAAACATACGCTACTCCCGGCGTGACGTGGGGCTGGACGACACGGCGGAGCAGCGCCGCGGCAGACAGGAAAGCTACGCAGATCTCAGACGCAGGAACGCGGAGCTTGAGCGGCGCGTGGAATACTGGAAAGGTCAGACGAGGACAAGCAAGGCAGCGACCGTGCGCCAGACGGACACGGACGCATTCGCCCGGCAGCTGATGAACGACGCATACAACAGTGACCGGGAGACGCTGGGTAAGGTGAAGGACAGCCTCAAGGGGCTGGGCGATTACATTGTGCAGTCGAGGGCGGAAGACCTGGACTATGCCACGATACACGAGATTGCCACGGAGACGGCGGACATGATACTGCAAGGGTCATACACCACCATCGACGACACGAACGCGGACAACCGCGAGCAGCTGCACGACTATCTGCACAGCACGAAGCTTGCCATGAACGAGCGGGAAATGCTCGACCTGCCGGAGGGCTGGCGCCAGAAGAACCGCGGCAACATCAAGCTGAGCAAGGACGGGCTGCCGGTAGACACAGCGTATGGAGAGCTGCAAGGGATGTTCGGCGAGGGAACATTCCCCTCGGACATCACAAGCCAGGCAGACATGCTGCAGCGCATAGCGGACGTGGAGCGGGCGTGGAGACCCGTGAAAGCCAACCCGTTCGCAGAGTACATGGCGGAGATGCGCGAGAACATGGCACAGGAGATCATAGACACAATGCTGTCGGATGAGATACGCCAGACCCCGCCCACAGCAATGGACAGAGCCGTCGCCCGTGAGACGGAGCGCGTCGCCGGGGAGCGGAGAAAGAACCGTGAGCTTCAGCAGCGCATAGCACAGGTGCAGCAGGAGGGCATAGAGCGCACGAGGAAAGCCGTGCAGGATGAACGGCGGTTTCAGCTGCAGCGGCAGGAGCGGGCACAAAAGGTGAAGAACATAGAGAAGATGATCACCCGCTGGGCAAAGCAGCTGACGGACAACACGGGCAAGAGCCACATACCCGACGCGCTGAAACAGCCGATAGGGCAACTGATACGGAGCATAGACCCGACGACAAAGTACACCACAGCAAAAGGCAGCGCCGCCCTCGCGGACCGTCTGCGCCGGGTGGGCGACGCACTGGAGAAACAGCAGAAATACAACATGGGCGACACCGCGGAGGGCGGCGCGGATGTGTACATCGACCTGCCGCCAGAGATAGGCAGCCGACTGCGGGAATATGCAGAAGATATTGAGGACGCAGCAAGCATACGGCGCGAGTGGAAGCTGGAGGACATGGACTTGCAGGAGCTGGCGGAGCTGGAAGATATGCTGACCAGCGTGCGGGATTCTCTCAAGAACGCAAACGAACTGTACAGCATGAACATGAAGGCGGACGCGCTGGGCGACGAGACAGTGAAGTATCTGAACAAGCTGCCCGCAAAAACCAAGGCGGCGAGATTCGAAGAGAAGTTCCTCGGCTACACAAACCAGACCCCGGTGTATTTCTTCAAGCGCTTCGGCACAGGCGGAGAAAAAGTATTCAAGTCCCTTGCCGATGGTTGGGAAGACTTCGCATTCAAGGCAAATGCAATACGGGAGTTTGCTGAAAAGCTGTACAACTCCAAGGAGGTACGCGAGGCGGAGCAGACCATAGTGCAGGTGCAGCTGCACGACAAGCTTGCAAACGGGCTGACGAACGAGGAGACCGTGCCGGTGTACATGACCAAGGCACAGATCATGTGCCTGTACGGGGCGACACTGCGCGGCGAGGCGGCGCTGAATCACATCCTCGGCGCCGGCATAAAGCTCACGGACATCAAGCAGCCACGCGGGAAGGACACGATCACGCAGAGCGACAACTACCTCACCACGGCGGAGGAGTTGGAAAGCATCATCAACGACAACCTCAGTGAGCGGGATAAAGAGATCGTGCGCGGCATGATAAAGTTCATGAGCACAACGTGCGCGAACTGGGGCAACGCCGTGAGCCAGAAGCGCTGGGGAATCAATCTGTTCACGGAAGACAGCTACTGGCCCATATCCACGGACAGCCGCAGCCGCGACGTGAAGAGCGGCGAGGCGGCGGGCAGCAGCACAAGTATGTACCGGCTGGCAAACATGGGCTTCACAAAGCCGCTGACGCCGGGGTCAACAAACCCGATGGTGATAGGCAGCGCGTTCGATGTGTTCGCCAACCACACATCCGACATGGCAAAGTACGGCTCAATGGTGCTGCCGATACTGGACGCGATGAAGTGGATAAACTACAGCGCTACGATGGAGACGAGCGGGACACAGTACACCACGGCGTCCGTGCGCAAGGCGATGGACAGAGCTTACGGCGTGGACGCACAGAACTATTTCGTGAAGCTCATGCGTGACCTCAACGGCAGCAAGGAGGGCGGCAGAGAAACCAACGGGTTGGAGACATGGACAGCAAGATACAAACGGCAGGCAGTGTCCGGCAACCTCCGCGTCATGCTGCTGCAGCCGACAGCTTACGCACGCGCCGGGATGGTGATAGACCCGAAGTATCTGGTCGTCGGAGCGATCGGGCAGCACGAGGTAATAAAGAACTACCGGGAGGCGATAGCAAACAGCGGCACGGCACTGTGGAAGAGCATGGGGTTTTACGATGTGAACATCAACGCCTCCATGCGGGACCTCATAAAGAACGACGAGAGCGCCGTGGACAAAGTTGTCGACTGGACGATGAAGGGCGCAGAGCTTGGCGACCAGTGGACGTGGTCGATGATCTGGCGGGCGTGCCGGACGGAGCAGCAGGACATAGCGCGCAAAGGCAGAGAACAGCTGACACATGAGGAGCTTATGCAGCGCACGGCGGAGCGCTTCCAAGAAGTGATCTATCAGACGCAGGTGATGGATTCCACACTGACGCGCAGCCAGATAATGCGGAGCGACGACAAGCTGAACAAAGCGCTGACTTCGTTCATGGCAGAACCGACGCTGACATACAACACGCTGTCGAACACGTACCTTGAGTACCAGAGACTGAAAGGTGCGGAGGGCGCGCAGACGGCGTGGAAGAAGTGCGGCGGGCAAATCGCCCGGGCGCTGGGCGTGTACACGGTGAGCGCGGCGCTGCAAGCGGTAGTGGAGAGCATACCGGACGCATGGCGCGACGACGATGAGTACATGACGTTCATGGAAAAGTGGCTTGAAAAGTTCTGGGGCGAGGAGAGTTTCCTTGATGGCAACCTCGCGTCGGAGCTGAATCCGTTGAACAAGCTGCCGGTAATAAAGGATCTGCTCAATGCGCTGGAGGGACACGCATCAACCAATATGTCGACCGAGGGATTATCTTCGGCAGTGAAGTTCCTCAATACCTTCTGGGATAAAATCCAGTACTGGCTGGGAGAGACGGACGGCTCAGACATAAAGGTCACAGATTGGGGCTGGATATATCAAGGGTTGAAAGCCGTGTCACAGTTGGTAGGCATACCGGGGTACAACATCGTGCGTGATGTAGTAGGTGTTTGGAATTCAACCTTTGGCACATGGACGGATATGAGAATCAGAACGTATGCGGCGCGCCCGGAGAGCGAGATAAAGAACGCATACCTCAAGGGGTATCTGACTGATGAGGAAGCCAAGGAGCTGCTGATGGACGCCAAGACCATGGGCGACAATGTGTACTGGACTGAGCACGCCGCCACTGTACAGATAAACGATTGGGCGAACGACAGCGGAGAGGTCTACGCAGATCTGTACACCGCAATGGAGAACGACGATCGCACGGCATACGACGCAGCGTTCAAGGCATTGACCGACACGGGACGCTACGCCTACGACGTGCAGAGCAAGGTGAAAGAACAGATCAAGGAGTGGTATGCCGGGGACAAGCGCGGCAAGATTGTACTTGCGAAAGAGCAGACCATAGCAATGCTCAAGGAGTTCGGCGGCATGACAGACCATGACGCCAAGGTCACAGCACAGCAGTGGACGTGCAAGCAACAGGAGGGCTTTGACTACAGCCAGAGAAAGAAGCTGTTCCTCTCCGGGGACATTGACAAAACAGAAGCGGTGTACTTGATAAAGACCTATGGTGTGGACGACGACGGGAAGCTGCTGGCGGACTATAAGGACAAGACCAAGGCAAACGCAATCGCGGAAAAGGAAGTGCGCAAGTGGTCGATGATAACCGAACAGGGCATAGACTACGACGATATGCGCGACGCCTACAATGCCGGTGAGATCACACTGGCGCAGGTCAAGGAGTGGAGCATGGATTACGGCAGTGAGGATGAGAAAACCGCAGACAACAAGTGCTACCGCTGGGAATGGATAGCCGGAAGCGAAGAGCTGAAAGGAACGACCGGCGCACAGGCGCGGAGGTACGACACTTACATTGCTGCGGCGAACGTGGACATGACCAAGGAGCAGTATTACAATTACATCGACGGTCACGAAGCGAATACGTTCCACGCAGACCTCATGCCGGGGAGCACAACGGTGTATATAAAGTACTCCAAACGAGACAAGGCATGGGCATACATTGACAGTCTGCCGATCACGGCAGCACAGAAGGACGCGCTGGCAATGTGCTACGCTGCGGACAACAGCAAAGAACTGAATAACCCCACAAAGACTTGGATGATGCTTGAAGACGCCCCGTGGAACAACTGAACAATACAGCACAAGAAAGAAGCTGTTCGGAAAAACCGAACAGCTTTTTTCAATTTTATAAAAAAGGGATAAAAAGTGCCATAGAGAAATAGAAGGAGACCCTGCTACAATATAGGCAAGGTTGACAGGGCGGTCGCCCCGCCCGGCATGAGCCGAAACAAAGCAGAAAGATATGGAGGCAACCGAAATGAACAGCAAAAAATATTGGCTACAGTACTTCGCTGACGGCGCACCGACGCTTGCTGAGGATCCCGCTTCGTGACCGTCGATGCAATTCGGAGACGGAGCCGCAGCGGGCGTAGACAGTCCTGCCGCCGCCGGGCAGGGAGAGAGCACAAGCACTCTGGAAAGACTGGGAGTTCCGAAGGACAAGGTCAAAAGGTATGAAGCGTCGAGGCAGCGGCGCGGGATGAGAACGGAAGCGGCACAGCCGCCTGAGACGTCCCCGGCTGCGGCAGAGGCAGAAGCCGAAGAAAGTGACGCCGGAGCGGGCGCACAGACCAAGCCGAAGTGGGACGACATTCTGAAAGACCCGGAGTATAAAGCGGCATTCGATTCACAGGTGAGCGGGATCCTCAGCAAGCGTCTTGCCAAGGCGAACGAGCGGGAGCAGAGCATGGCAAAGCTCACCCCGGCGCTGGAAATGCTGGCGAAGAAGTACGGCGTGGACGCGCGGGACTTCGACGGCTTGACGGCGAAGATCGTTGACGACGACAACATGTACCGCGAGCGCGCAGCAGAGATGGGCGTGGACGTGAAGACCGCCAAGCTGCTCGCCCAGAACGAGAACATGGTGGAGCACGAGAAGGCGGAGAAGCAGAACTTCATCCAGCAGCAGATGGTGATGAACCATATCGCCAAGCTCAATGAGCAGGGCAACGCGCTGAGAGCGGAGTTCCCGGACTTCAACCTTGAAGCCGAGATGCAGAACGATATGTTCGTGAAGCTGACGCAGCCGGGTATGCTGTCGGTCGAGGACGCATACAAGGCGGTGCACCGCAAGGAGATCGAGGCCGCAAAGAAGCAGGCAATGGAGCAGCAGGCAATGATCGCTGCCCAAGCCGCAGTGAGAGCGGGACAGGCGCGTCCCCGTGAGAACGGGGCGGGTGCTGCCGCAACGATAACCCGCGTACCTCCGGCACAGCGGAGCAAAGCGGAAAGAGAAGAACTGAAACGCCGCATATACGCGGCGGACGCGAGAGGAGAAAAGCTGCCCGTAGACTGGTAGCGCACATCCTCTCGGATAAGGAGAGGAAAACATAATGAACAAATTCAAATGGCTGCAGTATTTTGCAGACGCCGGTACGCTTGTCAATGCGACCGGCAACTACGTCAACGCATACACCGGCGACACCACGGCATTCTCCGGCACGAACGACCTCACAGGGGAGCTGAAAACGTTCTATGACACGGAGCTGTTGGAGAACGCGCGCATCGAACTGTACTACGCTCAGTTCGGCAAGCGTCAGTCGCTCCCCAAGAACCACGAAGGCAAGGTGGAATGGAGAAAGTTCAACACCTTTGCCCGTGCGGACAAACTCGTCGAGGGCGTTATCCCCACCGGCCAGAAGCTCGGCATGAGCAAAGTGACCGGCGCTGTCGACCAGTATGGTACTTACACGGCGGTCACGGACAAGCTGGAGCTGCGCGCGTATGACCCGATAATCCTTGCGGCGACCGAAGAGATGGGCGCAAGCGCGGCGGAGACACAGGAGAAGCTGACGCGCGACGCGCTGCTTGTCGGCACGAACGTTGTGTACTGCGACAACATCGACAAGGAGACCCGCAAGGTGCTGAGCACACCCACGTCCTGCAAGACTATGGCCGCGGGCGGCGGCGATTTTGTTCAGGGTGCGTATCTGTGCCAGCTTTTCTTCGGTGATGACGCTCTCTTTCAAAAAGCGGCCATCGGTGCGGATGCGGCTGTCCTCCGGGAGAAGGGCCTTACGGTGACTGGGGAAGCCGGAAATACCTGCTGGCCAGCCTCGACCAGAGCCTTGCCGGCGTCGTTGCCCTCGTACTTGACGAAGTTCTTGATGAAGCGGG
>OQVR01001285.1_pt1 | contig 10813 bp, 7 predicted proteins | sample 1691521 | NCBI WGS metagenome assembly OQVR01 (sample SAMN03418256, study PRJEB22391) | human gut metagenome | biome: human-gut; feature: organic feature; material: feces | host: Homo sapiens | place: Tanzania | collected 2013-01
CACCGGCAGAATTCACCGTGAAAACCGGCAGCTCCTGCTGCCTGCGGCGGCGACGGTTTCGACGGTCCAAAAATACGTTGGCCAGCATTACGAGGACAAAAAGCAGGTGGATTAAATCACTGTCAAATAAACCGCCCATAAGCTGCACCTCGCTTATTTACTGCCCTCAGGCTTTTCCTCGACCTCCGGGCTTACCTCGGCAATCGTGCGGCGCATCTGTGTATCTGCCTGAATATTGTTCAGGCGGTAGTAATCCATTACGCCCAAGCGGCCGTTAGCCAGCGCCTCCGCCATAGCAGTCGGAACCTTAGCCTGTGCTTCCACAACCTTCGCCTGCATTTCCTGCGTATAGGCCTTCATTTCCTGCTCCTTGGCCACAGCCATAGCGCGACGTTCCTCAGCACGTGCCTGAGCGATGCGCTTATCTGCCTCCGCCTGGTCGGTCATCAGCGCAGCGCCAATGTTACGGCCTACATCTACGTCCGCAATATCAATGGAAAGAATTTCAAAGGCAGTGCCTGCATCCAAGCCTTTATCCAAAACTGTTTTGGAAATATAATCGGGGTTTTCCAGCACCTTGCTGTGGTCGGCGCTGGAGCCTACGTTAGTTACAATGCCTTCGCCGACACGCGCAATAATCGTTGCTTCGCCGGCACCGCCTACTAAGCGGTCAATGTTGGCGCGCACGGTTACGCGTGCCTTAACCTTCAGCTCGATGCCGTCCTTGGCAACAGCGCTTACTACCGGAGTTTCGATAACCTCGGGGTTAACGCTCATCTGCACAGCCTCCAGCACATTACGGCCTGCCAGGTCGATAGCACAGCCACGCTCAAAGCTCAGCTCAATCTGCGCTCTGTGGGCCGCAATCAAAGCGTCAATAACGCGGTCAACGTTACCGCCTGCCAGATAATGCGCCTCCAGCTGGTTAACGTTAACGTCAAGGCCTGCCTTATTCGCCTTAATCAGCGGCAGCACAATCTGCGACGCGGGCACACGGCGCAAGCGCATACCGATGAGGTTGAAAATGCCTACGTTAACACCGGCGGCAATGGCCGAAATCCACAGGCCCAACGGCACAAAGTTAAGAAAAATAGCAATACCGATAATGGCAACGACTACCGCAAAGCCACTGCCGAAAATCATACTGAATAATACATCCATAATGTCACTCCTTCGTTTGTTCTACAAAAATTTTGCTGCCCTCTACCCGCACGATAATCACGGAAGCAGACTTTTCGATATAATCTCCCTGGCTGCTCACATCAAGACGCTTACCGTCTACCAGAATCGTGCCTGCCGGACGCAGCGTGGTCAAGGCCCTGCCTCTTTTGCCCACCAACATGCTCCAGTCGTTGCCGCCGGTGTAGCCTTCGCTGTTCTTTTGGCGCGTCCACAGCACAAAGGGATTATACTTGCTTTCCCTGGGCAGATACACGCACAGCAGGGTAATCACCAGCACTAAAAACAGATACACTGCCAAAAGCACCAGCGCCGCCCAGGCATTGCCGCCCAAAACGTAAAAGCTGCCGACTGTCAGGCACACCATGCCGCTGACACCGAAAATACCAAAGCCCGGCACCACAAATTCTATCAGCAGCAGAACAAGGCCCGCCAGCATAAAATAATATTCCAATGGCATGATTGCACCTCCTCAACGCTTGTACAATTATAGTATAGCAGAGTAAAAGCATGAAGTAAATGTGAACGTACCCCTGCCTATAGAAGCGGGAGCTTCCTGCTTCAGCGAGAACAGCACCACTAACTCCGAAGAGTTATGGCGACTTACACTCTCTCCACAGGCGTAGATTCCCGTGCGACCCACGGTACTTTATGAGTTACGCTAGGCAGATATTCGCCTAGCTTCTTCTCTAATATTTATTGCAGCGTTCTTGTCACGGTTATGATGACTGCCACACTTAGGGCAATCCCATTCCCGCACAGATAAGTCTTTGGTGTCATTGTTCTGGTAGCCACAGACATGGCATAGCTGACTGCTTGGATACCATTTGTCTATCTTGATAAGTTGCTTACCCTGCCATGCAAGTTTGTATTCCAGCATACTTGTGAACATGCTCCAGCCATTGTCGGATATGGATTTACCAAAGCTGAACTTGCCACCCTTCTTTCGCTTCGCCATGGCCTTTACGCTAATGTCCTCTATGGCAATCGCATCATAGCGGTCTGCAAGATAACGAGCTTTCTTATGCAGAAAATCACGGCGTTGATTAGCAATTTTCTCATGGAGTACAGCCACACGCAGTCTTTGTTTATTCCTGTTACGGCTCCCTTTTTGTCTCTTGGAGAGTTTTCTTTGTGCCTTGACCAATTTCTTTTCGGCTTCCCGTAAGAAATTTGGATAATCGGCATTGTCCTCATCGGAAGCAACATACAGCCCGTGCATAGCAAAATCCAATCCAAGAAAATTCTTCGGTATGATGGGAAGTATTTGGTTTTCATACTCCACCAAAATGCTGATATAGTATTTTCCTGACGATGTTTTACTTATGGTTACAGTCTTTATGGTGCTATTCTCCATCAATGGACGATGCAGACACAGCTTTACCCAGCCTATTTTAGGCAGCTTGACTTTGTTTCCCTCGATTCTTACAGAGCCATGTTGGTTGTTCGTAGAATATGAAGCATGACCTGTTTTCTTCGACTTGAAGCATGGTTTGCCAAAATGCTTCCTATTGCTCCAAAAGTTGTTATACGCCTTGTTCAGGTTTATTTGGGCATTGGCGAGAGCAAGGCTGTCAACCTCTTTCAGCCAAGGAAATTCTTTCTTGTACTGTGCAGGTGTATTGTTCAGCCTCTCGCCTGTTTCCTTATAGTAATCAAGACGATCTCCAAGCATCTTGTTATAGATGAATCTGGCACAGCCGAAAGTCTTGGCAAACATAATCTTCTGTTCAATTGTCGGGTAGAGCCTGTATCGGTATGCCTTATTCACTATAATCACCTGCCTTGATTTTCTATGTATTTACGAATTGTCTCAATAGGAGCACCGCCTGTCGTCAGCAAGCAATAGCTTCTTGACCAAAACATTTCTTTCCACAAATTACGCCTAACTTCTGGAAAATCTTTTTTGATTAGCCTAGAACTGGCACTTTTGTAAGCGTTGATGAATTTCGACATCTCTGTATTAGGATGGGCACGAAACATGATATGTACATGGTCTTGATCATGGTTCCATTCTTCCAATGTGATGTTATATGAAGAGCCTATGCGAACAAATATGTCTTTTGCATATTGGCTCATCTGGTCGGAAAATACCTTACGACGGTACTTTACTACCAGAACAAGATGGTAATACAGCAAGAACACTGAATGGTTATTATTGTCTAATTTCATAGTATAATCAGCCCTTTCACTTCTATGACTGATTATATCATAAAGCTATCTAAGGAGCAATTGTCCGGCTCAATTACTTACGTAAATTCGCCAGACCCACCTTCATCCCCCACCTTAGATGTGGAGGACTTCTGGCGGATTAGGTTAAAGTTTATGCCGCCAAAAGCAAAGCTGCCTGTAATACTTTAACAAAAGAATTTTTCTAGCGCATCTATTAAAAAACAGTATTCTGGAGACGTGCACAGCAAGCACATTTGCTGCTTTACTTATCGCGTCAAAAATTGTATGATAAAGGAAAAGCTTCTTCTACTATAAATAAAGGCGGGACTTAATAATGAAAAAATTACTTATTTTACTGATGCTGATTTTTGCGCTTGCCTGCACTTGCACAGCCTTCGCTGGCGCAGGCACTAATACAAACGCTAACATGGAAAAAATAACCAGCACCAGCGCTGGCGATTTATATCTTGATAAGGATAATTTGCAGGCATTGCGCCAGGGCGACAAGCTTTTTTTGCTGGTGTCTGCCGAGCTGCGCTACAATAAGGAAATGCTGCCTAAGCTGCAGGCCACCAAGCCGGAGCTGAAAACTGCAATCAGCATGACGCAGATTTATTTGTATAATAACGATGGCACGCAGTATGCGCTACTCAAAAGCCTGTACACCGATAAGGACGATAATGTTGTTTACACTATCGAAGGCTCGCCTAATTTGCAGCCTGTCAAAAGCAAGCTGCAAATGCTGCTTTATGAAAGAGCGTTGACAGCGATGGAAAATCAAAAGCGTATTGCCGATATGCTCAGACGCAAAGCGTAACAAAAAGACCTTGATGTCAGTTTTACTGACGCCAAGGTCTTAAATTTTTAATGAAGCTCTTTATAAGCAAACATTTTATTGCTTTAGTTGAAATTTTATGATAAAATGTTTTTGACAACCGTGTTGCAGGATGGTGTTGCCTTAATTCCCCAGGAATCGAGGTGATGCTTATGAAGAACTATTCCTTTCAAGACTTAATGCTCTTCGGAATGTTCATTCTGGCATTACTTACATTTATTTTTCAATATTGTAAATAACCCAGACATAAGAAAACCACTCCTACACTTTCCAGGTAAAGAAGTGGCTTTCTAAAACTTTTTTACATGGCAACCCACCTCTGTGGGCGGTTGTCTTTTCTATATCTAATATACCACATAATTCACAGCTTTGCAAGTTTTGAATTTATGCGCAACAATAAGAAAAACCGCCCCACGACTTTCCCGAGTTCGGAGCGGATTTTTCTTAACCAAATTCGGCAACCCACCTCTGCAGGCGGTTGTCATCCTCTATGACTAATATATCACAGATTATATGACTTAGCAAGTTTTAAGGCTGGAATTTGAGCAAACGCTCAAACTCCAGCCTTTTTTGTTCATAAGGTCAGTATGATGAACCCAGCCTCATGAACTGCCAGGCAAGCGGTTGGGAGCATTGCTTGGCGGAGTATGATGAATTATAGGAAAAACAGTTGTTATCCTGCTATGACTGCATCTGCTGCCAGCTTATTCGCCAAAATGCTTGGCCTGGGTTGCATCAGCTGCTGCCTTAGCATTATCAGCGCTCACCTGTGCCTGACGCGCCAGCTTTGCTGCATATTCAGCACGCTCCTGCGCTTCTTTGGCAAGCTTGGCTGCTGCCTGATATTTTTCAGCTGCTGCCAGCTCCTTCTTAGCCTGAGCCTCGCGCTGCTCTTCTAAAAGCTTTTGCGGGGATTTGTGGCCGAAGCGCCAGGTTGCACCGATACCGCCCATGGTTTCGCCGCCGGCAGTAGACAGGCTGACGTTAATCATGAAGTTCTTGTTCGGATAGTGGAAGAAGCCCATTGCCACGCCGGTTTCGCCCTTGTATTGGCCGAGGCCGATGCTGAACTCGCTCGGAGCCTGCGGATCATAGCCGATGCTCTTCAGAGAAGCGATAGCTGCTGCCATAGCGCCAACCTTATCAACGCGGTTGTTTACATCGTCAATGCGGTTGTCAAGACGGGCAACCTCTTCGCGGCGGATGCCGGCTTCAGCATTGATTGCGCCAACAGCGGTCTTGTTGTCCTGGTACTCGTCGCGAGCAGCGAGTTCGCCATCGAGATTATTGAGAGAACCAAGGTCGGAGAGATGAACCTCTTGGTTCGGGTTTGCAGTGTTTCTGTTATTCTTAACAGTTACATCACCCTTAGCAATGTTCACTTCATCATAACCAGTTTGCTCAAGCTTCAAACCATCAGCAGTAAGCTCTTGTTTCATTGTAACAGTACCGTTGGTTACTACGCCACCGATAGAGGTTGCAGTTTGCGTAGCGGTAGAAGTATTGGTGCCGTCGGTAACTACATTAGTATTGCCTTTAGCATTAACGGTATTAGTTGTTTTATTTCCATCAATATCTTTAGCCTCGGTAAACGTACCTGTTTCATCAGTTTTGAAGGTAGCTTCTTTACCAGTTGCAGCATCTTTAATGTTGCTCGTGATAGAGCCGTCGCCACCGAAAGCGATAGAGCCAGAACCTGTGCCAGCAGCTGCACCGCTGCCAGTAATCGTCAGCTTATCAGTAATCAGATGACCAGTAGTAATAGTGTTACCATTGATGGTAGTTTCAGTAGTAGGAACGGTTGCATCTACGGCACCCTTGAACGTAGTCTTACCATTATTAGTAATGCCGTCATTCTTAACCTCAATAGAGGATGCACCAGCAGAAATCATTGCGCTGTTGTCACCAACAGAAACATTAGATTCAACAGTACCATTATTATACTTCATGCTTGCGCCATTGGTATCAGTCTGCAAAGTAGTGTTGCCAACGGTATTAGTGAAAGCACCTTTGTCTGCACCAGTACCGCCAGTAACCTTGAAGTTGCCGCCTGCTGCGGAGAAGTTACCTTGTTTATCCATGGACAGATTGCTACCATGCGGAGTGCCATTGGTGTCTAGAATATTTTCACCGAGGTTGATGCGTTCAACATTCAGCGTATCAGTAGTAATAATACCGCCGTCAATTTTAGTTTCAGTACCATGTAAAGAACTATCGCCTGCTGCACCAGTGAAGGTTGCGCCGCCAGCGGTCAGAGCAGTGGAGTTAGCGCCATTCGTCAGCGTCAGGTTACTGCCGTTGATAGCAGTAGTCGTGCTATCCTGACCAGTGAAGGTGCCAATGCCAGTAGAAGTATCGAAGCCGAAGGAGGAATCTTTCGTACCGCCTGCATCTTTGCCCGCTACTTTAAAGCCCTTATTATTATGAGTCAAAGTAGATTGCTGAGCATCAGCTGCATTTTTAGCAGTTGCAGAGATATCGCCCTTGTTAATAATGGTCTGATTCATAGCATCTTTGCCAAAGGTTGCTTGCGCACCATCAATAACGGTGGTGTCACCATCGGTGCCAGTTACCGTAATATCACCATTAGTTTTGATATCACCATTGCTGCCAATAGTAATGTTCTTATTTGTAGGATCCTTACCTAAGCTAATGCTATCAACTAAGAGTTCACCAGCAGTAATAGTTCCAGTTGTAATCGTATCGCCAGAAATAGTAGTCACTTTGCCATTGGCATCCGTAAAGGTTGCTTTACCTTTAGTAGCGTCAGCTCCCAAAACAACCCCGTTAACGGTAGCTTTATCCGCAACCAAACCGCCAGCTGCAGTCCATGTATTGGTAGTATTCAAAGTGAGCGCTTGGTCAGTAAGCTTTGTATTGGTGCTTACAGCAATCGAACCATCTTCAATCACAGTCTTACTACCTACCTGAATCTTCTTACCGGTAGCCACGGTGATACCAGTATTATCAAGCGTATTAACGCCGCCGATAGTAGCGCTGTTAGCAGTCAGAGAAGTAACATCACTTACAACGCCATCATTGATTTTAACGTTTTCGATAGTCAAGCCATTAGCGCTAGTACTTTCAATTTTTTCATTATCAATTCTGATTGCACCAATTTTTGCAGTCTTAGATTCTACATTACCATTAGTAATAACAGTACCTTGTCCATCACTTATTCTGGAGGAAGTAAAATTATTAACACCACTTACTACGCCACCAGTTGCAAAGCTTACACCGCCAATTGTACCAGTAGTAGCAGTCAAATTGCCACCAGTTGCAAAGCTTACGCCTGCAATAGAGCCGCCCTCAGTAATGCTGATAGTCTTGCCATTAATAGCTCCTGTAGCATTCAAATCACCAGTAACAGTTAAATCACCGCCCGTTGTAAATGCACCAGTAACAGTCAAAGCATCGGTAGTCAGAGAAGTTACACCAGTAATTGCGCCAGTGTTATCGATCCCTACAGAACCAATCTTAGCAGATTTAGAGGTCATATTACCACCGGCATCTACTGTAAATTCACTGCCATCAACGCCAATATTCAAAGATTGACCTTTGATATTCTTTGTTACGGTCAAATCGCCACCAACAGTTGCATCGCTATCTACAGTAAGCTTACCACTAGCAGTAATATCCTTGCCCTTGATATCGCCGGTTGTCGTTACATTGCCATTCTCGTCAACGCCAAATGCACCATTAGCACCTTTAATTTTGCCATTAATACCATCAATAGCTGCTTTTGCTTTAGTGTAATCATCACCGCCAGCATAGAAACCATTGGTATCATAAGCACTAGAGGAAGTACCGATGATGATTTTTCCGTCAGTGCCAATTTTTATTTGTTTTGCTTGATCACCTTTATTAAGATAAATTCCGTCATCAGCAAATTCCAGCTTATCGTTGATGCTTTTTACATTAGTAACCTTACCCTGGTCAAACGTTACGCCGCCAACCTCAGAGCCATCAGCAACTTTAATTTTAGTTTTACCGTCAATCATGCCGTGAAGATTTACTATGCTTTCACGAGTCAGGGTTGCTTGCGCAGAAGTTCCATCAGCAAATTTTTCTTCAAGAACAATGCTTTTTGCTCTTACTTCGCCGTTAGCCAGCCTTACGTCGCCAGCATGAGTAATGCCATCTATATAAGTAGCCTTGTCTGATAAAACCCTATCATCGTCAGCATATCTAATTTTTTGCGTGTTATAAGCTAATGTTCCTTCCGTAGAAGTATCGCCTACAGCGGCAACCGCCTTATCATAGCCCTTTACTTTGGCAGCAGTGATTTCATGCGTGTCTGAAGAATCGCTCTCTCTCAATTTCAGGGAATTAGTTGTAATTTCACTGCCATCTGCGCTAATGCCGGCTGTTTTAATTTGCAAAGATGTAATATCATTCCTAGCTGCGGTATCCATTGCTGTCAGCTCATCTACTTTGGTTTGTAACTGACCTGTAGCTGTTTGCAGACCACTCACATCATTTTTAACGTTAGTTACCTGACCATTGACGGCCTGAATATTATTTGCATTATCCTTAATAGCCGCACCAACATTTGTAGTTCCATCTGTTCCTGTCAGCGCCAAGCTGTCAGCCGTAATTGCGCCACCGCTAGAAACCGTAAACTTACCATTAGCAGCTCTAAAAGAACCATTTTCACCATTAATAGCGAACCTGCTATTGTCATACGTAGCTTGAGTAATATCTGTACCATCATAACCAATATACAAACCATTTTGCGCTACTACCTTACCGCCTTCCATACGTGCATCAATGCCAGAAGCGATAATATTGGCACTTACAGAACCAGTTGCAGAAATATCATGATCAGAAATCATAACATGTTTGCTAACGTCACCAATAGTAATTCCATAAGTAGTTCCGCTACCACTGATAGTCACACCGCCAACAGTAAGCGTATCAATTGCTGTAGCACCATTTTTTAATTGATTTGTACTAGTATCATAAGTCACATCCGCCGCATACACAGGCTCAAGACCAATGCCCCCCCCCGCGAGAATCGCGCACGTTACGGCAAGGGCCAACGCCTTGACATTACTCTTTTTCCTAGTCATAATCATCATCCTCCTTAATGTATGAATCAAACCCATGCGTGCACCTTTCGCAACTATCTGCATCCGGCGCCTTCCGCATATCTCTTTGCTCATGGTCATTATCTCATAAAATTCAGTGAATTCAACGTCTTGTATCGTAAAGCGCAGGTTCTCATCGTAAAGCGCATTTTATCAATTTTACTTGATTATTTTTTGTTATAAACTGTAACAAATAAAACAATAATTAAAGTGCATTTCCACTAAAAACTAAAAGCTACACACTATCCACCAATCCCTAACAACTAAAAGAACCTCCGCAACGGCCTTCATAACCGTAACGGAGGTTCTCTCTTTTTATAACAAAGTATCCTTAATCCTGCAGCAGCGCCCACTGCATATAGGCATTGCGCACAGCTACGCTGTCGCGCACCCTGATGGGTGCCTTGAAGCCATTATCCAGCAAAAAATAATTGCTGTAAACACCCTCTACATAATGCATATTAATCAGCACGCTGCGATAGGTCAGCAGAAAATAATCCTGCGTCAGCTTTTCCCGCACCTTGTTGATGGAGCTGTACACCTTATAGGTGCGCTGTGCTGTGTGAATATAGCAGTATTTATCCTGCACCTCTACGACAATAATATCCTTGGGTTTTAGCTTTACCGTCTCTACCGCAGTATCAAAAGTAAGATACTCTTCCTTGTCAAAAACACCGCAACGCTTCAGCGCCTGCTCCAGCCTTTCCAGCTGCAAAGGCTTCAGCAAATAGTACGCCGCATCCACCTCATAGCTTTCGTTGGCAAAATCATTACTGGTAGTAAGGAAGACCAACTTAAAGTTAAGCCTGTGCTGACGCAAACGCCGCACAAGCTCCACGCCATTACCAGGCTGCAGATAGATGTCCATAAAGACAATGTCAGCGCTATTCAAAAACAGGTATTCACAACACTGCTCCCCTTCAGTAAAGGTACGTATATCCAAAAGCAGCTGATATTTCCTGCCTATTTCCTGCAGTTGCCGCTTAAGCTCTTCCAGCTCGTTTACATCATCATCACAAGCCACAATACGCATAATATCACTCTTTTCCTACACTCAACATACTCTTATTCGTATTGTAGCAGAGTTTTTTTACAAGTACAAGTTAAACTTAATAAATAAACATTTTGTTATTTCTGTTTTTCATTTATAACAGTAACTTGTAGATGACGTATAATAAGTTGCGCAAATTCAATTCAAAAAGATAGACATAGAGACTACCTTTGCTTACAATTAAGTTACCACACAAAACATGAAAGAAGGTAGAACCTATGTCTGGTAACATTATACAATTAAACGAGCAATTTATCCATAACGAACTTAAAACTATTGTGAAAAATAGTGTAGAAGAAACTCTCAATGCTCTTTTGGATGCAGAAGCTGACAAACTTGTACAAGCTGAACGCTACGCACGTGAGCAAACAAGAAAAGGTTATCGCGCCGGTCATTACGAAAGATCATTCTCTACTCAAGCTGGTGACGTCACTTTAAAAGTGCCTAAATTAAAAGGTCTTACTTTTGAGTCTGCTATTATTCAGC
>OQVR01001286.1_pt1 | contig 10813 bp, 8 predicted proteins | sample 1691521 | NCBI WGS metagenome assembly OQVR01 (sample SAMN03418256, study PRJEB22391) | human gut metagenome | biome: human-gut; feature: organic feature; material: feces | host: Homo sapiens | place: Tanzania | collected 2013-01
CTTAAAGAGTATTCATCATACGACAAATATCGGCATGAAAGCCCTGCTGGAATGTTGTAATATAGAGGCTGAAAATGTAGATGCATATCATTTTGGATTTGTCCTCGGACCATGTGTCAATGCGACCGGCCGTCTAGATACAGCCAAAAAACATTTTATGCGGCGTTAGCCGTTGAAAGGAGAAGATGAATATGAAAAAAACAAAACCAAAAAAACTGTTGACTGTTCTGTTGGCTCTGTGCATGGTGCTGTCGATTGTGCCGATTACGGCATTTGCGGTCGAGATCGATTTCCTTCCGCAGGGAGTAACATATCTTAATGACTACAAGCACACATATCACACACAAGTCAATGTAACAGCCAATGTCTCCGTTAAGGATTCCAATGGCGCAGTGGTTGAAACCACACAAGTAAGTAAAAGCAGCGGTGAGTTTAATTTTATCACAGAAGGATTCCCAAGTGCCGAAGTGCTGCAGACAGCAGTGGGAAATCTTCAGACCGAGATTGAGACACCGTACAAAGCTAGGGGAACCGTTACAAGTGAAAATGAGAGTGCGGGGCCGATTATTGATCATTTTGAGAGTGCCTCTCTTTATACTTTTACGCCCACATCCGGCAATCCTGTTGATTTTAGTTCGGATTTAGAAGCGGCAAAGCAGTATTTCAATGAGCACCCGGATGCGACCGGTACTTTCACAGTGATTCTGGATGTTCACCAATATCAAATATATGATTATACCTATGACCTGACCGTGCAGGAAAACAGCCAGCCGGCAAGCACCATCACCTCTGCCGTTGTCAAGAATGTGAAATTCAACTATCAGCCGGGTGACGCTCCGCAGGCAACCGCCGAGGTATATAATGCCGATGCCGATAAATATGAAATCGCTTATGAATGCTGGCAGGAATTTGAAAACAACGAACCCGTTGCCGCCTGGTATTCCGACAACGGAGCACACGGTTCTCTTCCGACCATCACGGAATTTGAAAGCAGGGAAAAATATGTATATTTCCTTATGCTGAAGCCGAAGGATGGATATTCCTTCAACAGCGAAACCACCGTTACAGTGAATGGTGAAAGCGTAAAATCAAGTCTGAGTGGGGAATACCTGTATGTCCCTGCTGTTAAAACGATTACACCGACCAAACAAAACAGCACGCTCACTGCCGTCGATATTGAGAATGTGAAACTCGACTATCAGCCGGGTGACGCCCCGCGGGCATCGGCCAAGAAGGCAGGCACCAATCAGGACAAATATGATATTTCCTACGAGTGCTGGGAGAAGCTGGAGAAAGACGCCAATGACACCATGCACAAGGTTGGCTATTGGTATTCCGATGAAAGCTGCTATTCGGACGGTGATGTTCGATTCAGCACCTTTGAAAAGGGCGGAAGATACAGATATTCCGTGAAACTTCAGGCGAAAGACGGCTATACCTTCGACAGTAATTTGACAAACAAAGAAAATGTCACATTGAACGGAGCAAGTCTGTCGTCCTTTTCGTGGGTCATGGTGATGGATGATGGAAAAACCTGCCTCATTCGATATGGAACAGAGCTGCGCCCCGGTCAGGCTGTAGAGAAAATTGACTTTAATGCTCGTATCAACTTTAATGCCGGCGACAAACCGAGCTTTATGACCAGCGCCGTGGATCCGTTTATTGATCTCGACCATGAGCGGTGGGACGCCAATGACGGCAGTGGCTATGGCATTACCTCCAGCGACTTCTGGAACGAGCGTTACAACGGCAAGCTCATTACGGAATTTGAAGCCGGAAAGAGTTACACCTATGGCGTATATTTCAAGATTTCCGACTTGGGCATGGAAGAGGGCTACCGCTTTGATAAGAACACAAAGCTCTATATCAACGGTGAAGAAATCACCCTGACACCCGATCAGATCGATGTAGACGATAACGGCGAAACCATTTGGTTCAGCAATGTATTGACCATGACGCCGACCACCGTGAAAGTTATTGATGTGGTGGAGATCAACAATGTCACCGTCAGCTTTAAAGATGGTGATAAGCCTGTATTCACAGGAATGGTGCCTGACAACGCTCCGTATGCATTCCGTTGTGAGTGGTGGAGCTTAGACGAGAATACCGGCATAGTTTCCACAGAGCCGGAGTGGGGCGGCGACATTTATAAAAACAAGATCACCGCTTTTGAGGCAGGAAAGACCTATCACTACGGTGTATATGTTACTGCCTATACTGCCGACATCTCTCCCGATGCCAAACTAAAGATTAACGGTCGGGAAGTGAAGTACACTCGCATAGGCGATGAAAGTGACACCCAGAGTTTTTGGGTTGAAACCGACCTTACTATGACTCCTGCCGCAGACGGACATACACACAAGTACGGTACGGAATGGAAGTATGGTGAAACAAATCATTGGCACGAATGTGAAGACGGCGAAAAAGCTGACATAACCGCTCACAACTTTAAATGGATTATTGACAAGGAAGCCACAGCTACCGAAAAAGGCTCAAAGCATGAGGAATGCACCGTCTGCGGTTACAAAAAGACTGCCGTTGATATTCCTGCAACCGATTTTAGAAAAAGCTCGGACGACCAACCGAATAAGCCTATAAATACTGCATCTTCCGAAAGTAGTTCTGCTGACCAAACAAACAAACCGATAAATACAGCCTCACCGAAAACAGGCAATACCGATTATATGATTTTATGGATTGTCCTGCTGATTGCCGGCGGCGGTGTATTTATTACTGCAACGGCTGTTGACAGAAAGAAAAAGTAAGGCAAATAATATAACAGATTAAATTATAAGGCGGCTATCGAAAACGATAGTCGCCTTGACTTTTTGCAAAATTCATTTTTAATTTGCGTTTGTTGTTACCTGGGTTGCGTTTGCCACATAGCTTTCATACTCGTCAATGCCCCAGTTTTCTTTTACTTCATCAGATATAGGAAAGGTGCGAAACAGCATTGTACTGCGTTCACTGTCTGCCTTATCCTCATTGGTGCTGAGAGCATAGACATTGCCGTTGTACCACAGCTCATTTGTATTTTCAAAGGTTGTAAGATAGAAAATATCCTGAATTGTATCAACCTTATTAATGCCCATTCCGCTTACTGCGGCAGCCATTACGGCACTTTTCATCAGGATTGTATCGCTGTTATTTTTCTCGTTTTCAATCGAAACAAAGTTGCTCATTGTTGTTCCGAGACCGATATTCATAATATAATTTGTCTTTGTTTCAACAGAGGCTGTGAAGCTGATTTTATCGGCATCGTAGTAATAATATTGATACTCCGTTCCGTTTGCATCATTCTGAGGACTGCCGAGCATTTTCCAACCCTTTGGATTAATCATATCAAGATTACCCGCCTCTTTGAGCATTTCGTTGTAATTATATGTAAATTCTTCAAGAGTAATTGCGTAGCACATTCCGTTTACATTTTCACTTTCTTTGCGAATGTTCGGATTTTCTGTTACCTTTGCCTCATCAAGAGTAGAAAATTTATCGGGCGCATCTACTACACCCGAAACATCGGCATTCTTCTTGTCAGAACAGCCGAAAAGTGAAAGCATGAGAATTGCCGCTACAATCAGAACTAAAGATTTTTTCATCAAATCACCAGATTTTCATATGTGTCAAAAACTCCACTTAAAAAAGTGGAGTTTTCTTATTTTTATCAATTATTCTTCCGTATTTTCTTCGGTTGAATCAGAAGTTTCACCCTCGTTATTTTCGGAAACTTCTTCTGCAACCGCATCTGACGGTTCACCGTTTTCGCTATTTTCTGCGTTATCTTCGCTCTCGGCTGATTCATCATCTTCACCGTCAATGTGGGGAACACGGGCGATTGTTACAACCCTGTCGTCACCGTTTACTTTCATTACGGTTACACCCTTTGAGGGACGGGCGCAAACACGAATTGATTCGGCGGCAATTCTGATAATAATGCCTTCTTCCGAGATGATAATAATATCATCGTCAAGGTTAACCACCTTGATAGCGGCAACATCGCCGTATTTTTCCGTGTGGTAGTTGGTAAGACCTTTACCGCCACGGCTCTGAATACGGTAATCATCGGGACTTGAAAGTCTGCCGTAACCTGTTTCGGAAACTGTAAGAACAAGACCGCCCTCACGGACAACACTCATTCCGACTACGCAGTCGCCCTCTTTGAGAGCCATTGCCTTAACACCTCGAGCCTGTCTGCCCATTGCACGAATATCGGTTTCGTTAAAGCGAATAGCCATACCTTTCTTGGTAGCAATAATAACCTGACTGTTACCGTCGGTCATTCTTACCCACGCAAGTTCGTCACCCTCGTTAAGTTCAAGAGCGATAAGACCGCCCTTTCTTGAGGTATTGTATGCATTGAGTTCAATACGCTTGATAATGCCCTGACGGGTGACCATAACAAGGTATTTTTCCTCGTCAAATTCAGGCACTCTTATCATTGAGGTTACCTTTTCGTCGGGTGAAATCGGGATCAGATTTGCAATATTCACACCCTTTGACTGACGGCTTCCCTCGGGAACTTCATAGCATTTAAGGCGATAAACTCTGCCCTTGTCGGTAAAGAACAGAACATAATCGTGTGAATTGATAACGAACATTTCAGCCGCAATATCTTCTTCACGGCGTGACATACCCGATACGCCACGCCCTCCTCTGCGCTGAATTTTGTAGGTATCGGCAGAAAGACGCTTTACATATCCAAACTGTGTAAGTGTAAGAACGCACTCCTCCTGCGGAATAAGATCCTCAATATCAACCTCACCGCTGACAGCACAAATTTCTGTTCTTCTCGGATCGGCATATTTATTACGAATCTGCATAATTTCTTCTTTTACGATTTCAAGCTGTCTTGGCTCGCTTGCAAGAATTTCGAGATATTCTTCAATCTTTGCGTGGAGGGCTGCAATTTCATCCTCAATCTTAGTCTGCTCCATATTTGTGAGCTGACCAAGACGCATCTGAACGATAGCCTGAGCCTGAACATCATCAAGACCGAAACGCTCCATAAGACCTGCTTTTGCGCTTGCAGTATCCTTGCTGTTTCTGATAATTTTGATTACCTCGTCAATAAAGTCAAGCGCAATCTTCAAGCCCTCAAGAATGTGAGCTCTGTCACGGGCTTTTTTGAGGTCAAAATCAGTACGGCGGCGAATAACCTCAGCCTGAAATTCAATATAGCATTGGAGCATTTCCTTGAGTGAAAGAATTTTAGGCTCGCCGTCAACGATAGAAAGCATAATTGCACCGAAGGTTGTCTGCAACTGTGTATATGAGAACAGCTGGTTAAGAACAATCTGAGGTGAGGCATCTCTCTTGATGTCAATTTCAATGTGCATACCCTTACGGTCGGAATGATCCTCGATATTTGAAATACCCTCAATTCTCTTATCCTTTACGAGGTCGGCAATGTTTTCAATGAGTCTTGCTTTGTTGACCTTGTACGGAAGCTCAGTAACGATAATTTTATATCTGCCGTTTTTAGCTTCGATAATTTCGGTCTTGGCTCTTACGGTAATTTTTCCTCGACCTGTTGCATAGGCGGCACGAATACCGCTTCTGCCCATGATAATACCGCCTGTCGGGAAGTCAGGTCCGGGCATACACTCCATAATCTCTGCAAGCTCGGCATCGGGATTGTCAATGAGAGTGCAAACTGCATCAATTGTTTCACCGAGGTTATGCGGAGGAATTTCGGTTGCCATACCAACGGCAATACCGCTTGAACCGTTTACGAGAAGGTTTGGAAAACGGCTTGGAAGAACAGTCGGTTCTTTAAGACGGTCATCGTAGTTTGACATAAAGTCAACCGTGTTTTTCTCGATATCCGTGAGCATTTCAAGAGAAATTTTACTCATTCTTGCCTCTGTATAACGGTAAGCGGCAGGCGGATCACCGTCCACCGAACCGAAGTTACCGTGACCGTCAACAAGCATATATCTCATGGAAAAATCCTGTGCAAGACGAACCATTGCGTCATAAACCGAGGCGTCACCGTGAGGGTGATACGAACCAAGCACCTGACCTACCGTGTCGGCACACTTGTGGTACGGCTTTGACGGATCAAGACCGATTTGATTCATTGTATAGAGTATTCTTCTGTGAACAGGTTTCAAACCGTCTCTGACATCGGGCAACGCACGGGAAACAATAACGCTCATGGAGTAGTCCAAAAAGCTTTTTCTCATTTCATTTTGCAGATCGACATCAATAATTCTCGAATTCTTGTTCTGATTCTGTTCGTTATCCATATTCTTTCCTCGCTTTTCAAGCTCTTGTTACTGTCTGTTCAATAATTTATAATAATGTTATTTTGCGTTTTTTGGGTGGTTTGGTGTGTGATTTTGTTTCAGTAGGGGCGTTCATTGGACGCCCGCCTTGATGAAATGATTTGTTTTACACATATTTTTTGATGTGATGAAAAGTGTGTATGAATTTTGTAGCGGCAAACCGTGTTCGCCATTCATTTTGCTTGAAAAAGCAAAATGATTAAACAATATTTTTTATTTAACATCATTACCGATTTAAACAAATCATTTGTATCGCCAAGTAGGTTTTGCAATTGTTTTGATTTTGTGCCTTTATTCAATTCGTGTTTACACACGAATTGATTGGCGATCACTGATCGCCGCTACAGTATGGCAATACATTTGCGGCATTTATAAAATTTAATCTGTTATGAAAATTCTGCCGTTACCTGCGGGCGTCCGATGAACGCCCCTACTGAATTGTGGCATTTACAAAATTTGTTTTAATATATAAATTGTACGATTACTTGCGGGAGAACACGGTTCTACCCTAACAAAACTTTCAGCAACTCTTTTAAACATAAACTGCAGAATTACATTTTACATTAGGATAACCTAAAAATGTTTCACGTGAAACATTTGCTGTTTAACCAAAAAATAAAAACTATACAACGCAAAAAGCCGCACATTACTGTGCGACTCTTTGCAAGGGGTTTAGATAAGGAAATGGGTATGAGTGGAACGGATGCTTTCGCACCCTCTGAAAAGTGAATTAAGCAGTTTTTTCTGCGTCAGGCTTTTGATGTCTTTTAGGAATCCGAATTGTGTATTCAATAAAATTGTCTGTGTCTTTTTTGTCTGATTGTGCGTCGATTCCTGCAAGACGCATTGTATCAATAGCCTTGTTGATTGTGTTAAGAAAAATTCGTAAGTCTTTTATCACCGCTTTGCTTGTACCTTTGGATTTTGTTGTTTTTGGTACTGAATTAATTAAAATGCCGACGAGTTCATCAGTCTGACTTGTGTTGAGATTCTCCGAAATTATTTTTGACAGAGCCTCATGTCTTAAAGCGTCATCTTCAATTCTTAAAAGAGCCCTTGCGTGTCTTTCGCTCAATCCTGCATTTACAATCCATTCCTGCTCCTCGTATGTAAGGCGAAGAAGTCTTAGTTTGTTTGCAATTGTTGATTGGCTTTTGCCCAGTCGGTTCGCTGCTTCCTCTTGGGTAAGACCGTAGCGCCTGATTAGCTTTGAAATCCCGCGAGCTTCCTCGAATATACCGAGGTCGCTACGCTGGAGATTTTCAAGGAGAGCATAAATGGCTGACTCTTTTTCCGAACACTTTAAAACGATGCACGGCACCTTTCGTAATCCTGCCAAAACCGATGCCCTGAGGCGGCGCTCACCTGCCACAAGTTCATACTCCGCAGCCGAGATTTTTCTCACCGACAACGGTTGCAAGATACCGTTTTCGCTGATTGATGCGGAGAGAGCGGCAAGTTCGGTTTCGTCAAAGGTTTTGCGAGGTTGTGCTTTGTTCGGTCTGATTTTAATAATCGGAATCTCTAAAACTTTGTTATCGTTTTTGAGCATAAAATTCAACCGCATCGCCTCAATGTTCGTTAGCATCAGGGGTTGTCCCTGTGCTATTATAATAACATACACACGGTGCGGTTGTTGTCGCTTTGTGAGCAACTTTTTTAAGAAGTTTTACCACAAAATGGTAATTTATCAAAAAAGCTGTCGATATTTATCACAACGGTTGTGACTTTATTTTGCCCGAAATTCTCGGGTATTGTTTTGGTGTAGGTTTTACCTTTTTAATTACAATGATTGTACGCTCGCCCTCGTCACAAGGAAGATTAAACTTGTGAACCTTTTCAACCTTACCGCCGAGTAATTTCAAAGCATTTTCTGCTCCGTCAAGTTCTTCATCGGCATTCGGTCCTTTCATTGCCACAAACAAACCGCCAACCTTGACATACGGCAAGCAGTATTCACAGAGAACATTCAGCCTTGCAACTGCTCTTGAAACGGCAATATCAAACTTTTCACGATAAAGCTTATTTTTACCGCCCTCCTCTGCCCTGCTGTGAACAAGTTCGGAATCAAGTCCTATATCGTTAAGAACTGTGTCGAGAAATGTAAGTCTTTTGTTAAGGCTGTCAAGAAGCGTCAGCTCAATGTCAGGTCTTGCAATTTTAAGCACAACACCGGGAAAACCGGCACCTGTTCCCACATCAATAATGCTTGCATTCTTCTTTACATCAACAAAGTTGTAAAGTGTAAGGCTGTCGGCAAAATGCTTGACCGCAACACCGTGTTCATCGGTTATTGCAGTAAGATTCATCTTTTCGTTCCACTCAACAAGCAATTTGAAGTAGATTTCAAACCTTTGGAGCATTTCATCGTCAAGTTTGGTTTTAAAACCATCAGTAACGGTAGTAAGAGTATCTTTAATTGCCATTACTGCCTCCTGTTGTTCTGAGCAAGCCAGATAAGAAGTACACTGATATCCGCAGGAGAAACGCCCGAAATTCTTGACGCCTGTCCGATATTGAGCGGTTTAATCTTATTAAGCTTTTCCCTTGCCTCAAGTCGAAGTCCTTCAATTTCATTATAATCAAAGTCCTTTGGCAATTGCTTAACTTCAAGCTTTTTCATTTGCTCAACCTGTTTAAGCTGTTTTTGAATATAGCCCTCATACTTAATTTCAATTTCAACCTGTTCAAAGATATTCGGATCAAGCTCCGGTCTTGTTTTATCAATACTCTTGAGTGAATCATAACCAAGCTGAGGCCGTTTCATAAGGTCAATAAGTCGCACACCTGAAGTAATTTCAGATGTTTCACGTGAAACAAGTATCTCATTTACCTCATCAGTAGGTGAAATCACCGTACTTTTAAGTCTGTTAAGTTCTTCTTTTTTAAGCTCCTGTTTTTTAAGAAACTTTGCGTATCTTTCGTCGCTTATAAGACCAATTCTGTGACCGAGTGGAGTCAAACCGCTTTTTTATGCCATCCGCGGGGATTCCCTGGTGTTTGGCTCCGAGCCTAAGGCCTGCTTTGCGCACCCTGATGTAAAGCCTGAGCTTGACAAACAGGGCTTGCAGGAGCTTCTTGCTATCGGGCCTGCGCACACGAGCGGACTTTCCCTGTTTAAGGATTTGTTTGAGGTTTTGCCGGGTCACTTCATGATTTACTCCCGGGATGGGCTGCATGATGAAACCTACTGGGAGCTTACAAGCCGGGAGCACACCGATAGCTATCAGGATACCGTTGCCCACACGCGCTTTCTGGTGGAGGATGCTATAAAAAGGCAGATGGTTTCCGATGTGCCGGTATGTACTTTTCTGTCAGGCGGCATTGATTCAAGCATCGTGACCGCCATCGCCGCAAACTATATGAACACACGCGGTAAAACACTAAACACGTTTTCCTTCGACTTTAAGGACAATGACAAATATTTTAAGGCAAATGCCTTCCAGCCGGAGAGGGATCTGCCCTATGTCAATCGTATGCTTGAAGAGTATGAGACAGCCCACTCCTATCTCGAATGTGATGAGAACGCTCTCTTCAAGGCTCTCTTTGCCGCAGTCGATGCAAAGGATATGCCCGGCATGACCGATGTGGACTCGTCGCTTTTGTATTTCTGCAGCCTCGTCAGCCGCAAAAACAAGGTAGCTCTTACCGGTGAGTGTGCTGATGAAATCTTTGGCGGATATCCATGGTTTTACCGCAAGGAGCTGCTTGAAAGATATGGCTTCCCATGGTCATCAGATGTCGCTCCGCGCCTTGCCCTTTTGCGCGATGATGTGGGTTTAGAGCTTGATTTATCCGGTTATCAGGCTTTTCGATATGAAGAGTCCCGGTCAAAAGCCCCTCTCCTTTACGGTGAAACCGGTGAGGACGAAAGCCGCCGCATTATAGGCTATCTAAATATCAAATGTTTCATGCAGACGCTTCTTGACCGCATGGATCGCACCAGCATGTACTCCGAGCTTGAGGCCCGCGTGCCATTTGCCGACCATCGTATCATCGAATATGTCTTTAATGTGCCTTGGCATATGAAATATCAAAACGGCGTGGAAAAAACGCTGCTTCGCGATGCATTTTCAGATGTCCTGCCACCTGAGCTTTTGCACAGAAAAAAGAGCCCATATCCAAAGACTTATCATCCAGGATATGAAGCTCTCCTTATAAAGGGTATGGAGGAGATATTAGACTCCCCTAACGCCCCTGTGCGTGCTCTCATTGACGCTGACAAAACGCGTGAATTTTTAAAGGCACCGGCAGAATACGGCAGTCCATGGTTTGGCCAGCTCATGGCAGGCCCTCAGATGATCGCTTATCTTCTGCAAGTCAATTACTGGATGGAAAAGTATCAGCTGTCTGCCTAAGGCTCATCAATGATTAATTGACCTTGCGCTCTATATCTATGATATTGTTATCTATGCTCTCTTCCGAAGAGGTGCTTTCACTATTCTGCTCTTTCGGTGTAAAGCTTCTGACCTTATCCATGAGCTGAGTCTTCTTCAGCTCATGCTTAAGCTCAACACGTTCACTCT
>OQVR01001287.1_pt1 | contig 10804 bp, 10 predicted proteins | sample 1691521 | NCBI WGS metagenome assembly OQVR01 (sample SAMN03418256, study PRJEB22391) | human gut metagenome | biome: human-gut; feature: organic feature; material: feces | host: Homo sapiens | place: Tanzania | collected 2013-01
TGCCGTAGAAAACGGAGCATCCGTCATCACCGCCGATAGACTCGGTCTCGCCGGAGGCATCGATGACTACCTCGGTAATGCTGGAAGCATCAAAGGTCATACTGACGGTCACATCACCATTGATGCCCTGTGCGGTGGCGTTGTAGGTGCCTGCCGTGTAAAATGCAGCCTCCGATGCCGCTGCCGAAGAGGCGGCTGCTTCCTTGCCCGAATTGCAGGCGCTCAGTGCACCAGCCGTGATGCCGCTCATGGCTGCGGCAGAAGCCAGCTTCAAAAAGCCCTTGCGTGAAATCTTTTTCATCGTCTCCGATTCCTTTCTCTTGGTGGGGGATTTCTCCGTATTGTTCGTTCGTTATTATACTAACAAATATGAATCGAACTTTCATCGTATATCTAAGGGGATTTTTCTGGATGTTTAGCACGATTTATGCTATATTCGTAGTATTAGCTGAAAGAAGGGAGAAGAAAATGGAAAGTTCTGCTGTTTTTACGCTCCGGCTCCTGCAAAGGCTGGCCGAGGGCTGTACCTTGCAGGAACTGCTGGAGGAGGCCGCAAAGCTCGGCCTGTGGGATGTTTCGGTCTGCGACGCAGCTTACAATCTGCTGGCTTCCTCACATCCGCCGCGCAACGATAATGTGTTTGTTCTGCAGCAATCCGACAGGCGCATCATGCGTCCGGAGATCGTGGCCGATATGCAGCAGAAAGGTATTTCCCGGCGGCTGGCAAAAACTTCCCGGCCATTTTGGTTCTATAATGAGCAGCTGGGGCAGTGGGAGCTGTTTTGCGCTGTCCTCAGCAGCGGGCAGGTGCTGGGCTATCTGTTCCACCGCCCGGAGAAACCGCCCACAGAAGATGAGGTCATCTGCTGGATAGCTCTTTCGCAGGGTGTTGCCGTCACGATGCAGCGCAGCGGCAGCATTGAGCCGGACGCGGGCCGGAAGATGCAAGAAACGATTCTCTTGCAGCTTGCTTTGGGGCAGCTGACAGACTCTTCCATTGTACAGGCACGGCTGGAACAATCCGGCTGGAAGGCTCTTGCCAATTACCGACTTGGGTGCCTGTTTACAGAAGAAGTCTCTCTTTTTTCGGTTCTGCGCCCAGAGCAGCTTTCCGTACAGTTGCGGAACGTTCTCCCCGGCTGTATCTGTTGCTGCTACCGCGATTGCGTGATCATTCTTGGGTCGGGAAGCCTTGAAGAACAGAGCGGCATCCGTCTGCGCCACTGGCTGAAATACCATCATTTTCATATTGCGGTCAGTGCCGCCTATTTACAGCTTATCGATACGCCTGTGGCTTACACGCAGGCACAGGAACTGATGTGTGCGGAACGTGTGATGGACATTCAGGATTCTTTACCGGAAATCGTTTTCTACGAAGATCATCTGCCGCTTTGCGCCTATCTTTCTACTTATAAAAAGGAGGAACTGCTCCGGCACATCCACCCGCACATCCGTTTTTTTCAGCAGTATGACCGTGAACATCAGACCCAGTATATTCAAACACTGATGGTTTATTTTTCCTGCGGACGTAATATGACCCAGACGAGTAATGCCCTGTTTATCCATAAAACGACTCTGTTTTATCGCTTTGAACGTATGGAAAAACTTGTCGGACCATTTTTACAACAGCCGAAGCGTCTGTTTCTGTATGAATACTCTCTGCATCTTCTTCACGAAATAACTCCTTGCCCCGGAGTATAGAAGACTGAGAAGGGAATATGTATGGAGAGTCTCTCAAGCGGACAGGGCAAGTGAACCTGTATTTACTTTTGAACGCTCTGTAATTTTGGCACCCGCCCAGACCGCATCAAACAAAGCATTCCGATTCCACTTTTTCGTACTGTCATCGAACCATTTGATGACAGTCGTTTCAAAGATCTCTTTGATTTCTGCATTCGGGATCATCAGAGCCACCATACCATCCGGCAGTTCACCTTTATAATCCTCTTCACGCGCCTTGGTCAAGTATCCTGTCAGATACAGCGTACTCCAGAGGTTATCTTCCGAGGAGTGCAGATAATCATAGGTCAGATTTTCATCCACACGCTCAACAATACAGCCACCAGCCATCAGCGTTTCCAGTTTTTTTGTGATCGTACTGCCGGCATAGTCAATAAAGGAACGGATGATGGCATTGTCGCTGGTATTTTTCCAGTAGCTGATAGGCTTTGCTTTCGGATCACGCTGCAGTTCCAGCATGTAATTCATTACGTCCCACGGGCAGTAAACATCAAAATCGCCGAAATGATATCCATCATACCATTTCTTGATATTGTCAGCCTGTTCCGTCAGGTCAGCATCCTTTAGCAGCTGGTCAACTTCGCTCTGCACAAAACCAAAATACTCACTTAAGCGCGAGTTTGTGATGGTATCCGATACAAAATTGTTGGTTCCCGTGAAGATGCTCTCCTTCGCAATTTTCAAGCAGCCCGTAACAACTGCAAAACGCAGCGCCTGATTGTCTTTCAGTGCCTGCATCAAGCCTTTCATGACATCCAGCATTTCAGTATAGTAACCATTGTTGTTCGCTTTTGCTACGGGGACATCATACTCATCAATAAGAAGAATTACTTTTTTATTGTAATGCTTATTTAACAGCAGTGTTAAAAATTGAATAGAACGCATCACATCCGTCTTTTCCGCTTTTCGATCACTTATCTGCTGAAAAAGAGATTTTTCTTGGTTGCTTATTGCCTGACTATCTAATAGGTATGTGTGCTTCTGATATAGAAGAGCAATTTCATAGACAAGCTGCCGATATGCATCCATAAAATTCAAGCCATCAATTTGCCGGAATGAAATGGAAACGGTCGGATAGCGGTTCATCCACTCATCGCACAATGCTTGATTTTTTGCAATTTCCAGCCCTTCAAACAGCTTTCTGCTGTCTTTGCGGATGTCAAAGAAGTTTTCCAGCATACTCATGCCCAGCGTCTTGCCAAAGCGTCGGGGACGAGTAATAACTGTTGCTTTTGTTCCTGTGTTGCTGAGCAATTCTCTAATCAATTCAGATTTATCAATATAGTAATATCCATTTTTACGAATTTTTTCAAAGTTCGAAACTCCAACAGGAACATTCATTTCATTCATCTCTGCAGTTCCTTTCGCGCAGCCATGCACAGACTTTCCACTTCCTCTATGATACCATGAATCCCGTGCTCTTACAGGAAAAACAGGGAATTGTCCTCTTGCTCCAACTGCACATCTCCATTCATCAAAGCGGAGAGCTGCTTTTATACCGTTCTCCGCTCTTTGTTCTTATTTTATCTGCGGTGTATCCTTTCGCTGCCGGGTGGATCTCAGATTTTAGCGGATGGTTCTGCGGAGCCATCCGTTTTTTCTTGCTCGAATCGCGTTTTTTCTGTTTTCTCTTGACGATGTCCCGCTAATGGAGTAGGATGGTGCTGCAAAAATGAATTGCAAAAGAGGAGATCTAAATGCAAATCAGCCTTTTATTGATGCAGCAGATCGCGCAGCTATTTCTGATCCTGCTGATGGGATATGCCGTTGTAAAAACCGGCCTGTTGAAGGCATCGGACAGTAAGGTGCTGTCTGTGGTCTTTGTCTATCTGGTCATGCCCTGTGTCGTTCTGAACGCCTTTCAGATCAAAGATACACCGGAGATCCGCACCGGGCTGCTTTATTCCATGGGCATCGCCGTTGGAATGCACATTGTATTTCTGCTTCTGAATGCGCTGTTCCGCAAGCCTCTCAAGCTGGACGCCGTGGAGCAGGTCAATATCATTTACAGCAATGCCGCCGCGCTGGTCATTCCCATTGTGCAGGCCCTGCTGGGGGAGGAATATGTTGTCTACTCCTGTGCCTTTGTCATTGTACAGCTAGTGCTCCTCTGGACCCATGCAAGCGCCTGCCTGCAGGGGTCTGCCCGGCTGGAATGGCGCAAGCTCCTTACCAATGTCAACCTGATTGCTATTGCAGCCGGTGCTCTGCTGTACCTGCTGCACATCTCGCTGCCTGCCCCGATCACCAGCACACTGAGCAGTGTCGGCAATATGATCGGCCCCATGGGAATGCTGCTGGCCGGCATGGCCATTGCGGAAGTGCCCTTGAAAAAGGTTTTCTGCACTCCGCGCAACTATCTGCCGGTATTTCTGCGTCTGCTGGGTGTTCCGCTGGTCATCGTCCTGCTTCTTTGGGCAGTTCACGCGTCCCTTTGGATTCCGGACGGCAAGCCCATCCTGATGACGGTCTACCTTTCTGCCATTACCCCCGCCTGTGCAACGGTCACCTCCATGGCACAGCTCTATGACCGGGATGCTTCTCATTCCAGTGCGATCTATGTCCTGAGCACGCTGCTTTCCATCCTGACCATGCCGCTGATGATCGGGTTGTTTGAGCTGTTGCTCTGAAATACCAAAAAAGGCCGCCCGGCATCGCAGCAGGGCTGCCTTTACAACTATAAGGATGTGTCTCTATGAAACTCAAACAATTCATTCAGCAGGAAACGGTCCTCACCGCAGCCGCTGTGCTGGCCGTTGTCTCCGCCTTCTTTGTTCCGCCGGATGTGCAGTATATCGGCTACATTGACCTGCGCACACTGGCGATCCTGTTTTCCCTGATGACGGTCATGGCCGGGCTGCGGCGGCAGGGCTTTTTTGATGGGTTGGGGCGTACATTGCTGTCCCGCACCCACAGCACCTTTCAGCTGACGATGGTACTGGTCGGGCTGTGCTTTTTCGGAAGCATGTTCATCACCAACGATGTTTCCCTGCTGACCTTCGTTCCCTTTACATTCGTGGTCCTGAGCCGTCTGGGAGCGGATGTCCGCCGCTCCCTTCTGATCCCGGTGGTCTGTATGCAGACCATTGCGGCAAACCTTGGCAGTATGCTGACCCCCATCGGCAACCCGCAGAACCTCTATCTTTATGGAAAAAGCGGCATGAGCATCGGGGGATTTGTGCTTCTTATGCTGCCCTACACACTGGTCTCTCTGCTCCTGCTGCTGGCTTGGGCAGCAATGGTCTGCCGGAAAACCTCTGCCGCCCTCTCCGTGGACGAGCTTGTTTCTTCCTCTGCATCTCAGGGGGATCAGAAAATCATCCTGCTGTATCTGGTGTTGTTTGCCGTCTGCCTGCTGTCCGTGATCCGGGTGCTGCCCTATGGCATTGCCTTTGCCGCTGTGCTTGTCTGCGCCCTTTTTGCAGACCCGCACACCTTACGGACGGTGGACTATTCCCTGCTTCTGACCTTTGTGGCTTTTTTCATCTTCATTGGCAATCTGGGGCGCATTCCGGCCTTTTCCGGCTGGCTGCAGGAGTTTCTGACCGGCCGGGAAGTGCTGGTGGCGGTTCTTGCTTCGCAGGTCACCAGTAATGTTCCCGCCGCCCTGCTGCTGTCCGGGTTCACGGCAGAGACACAAGCCCTCATCATCGGCACCAATCTGGGAGGTCTTGGCACTCTGATCGCATCCATGGCCAGTCTTATCTCCTACCGGCAGATTGCACGGGAGCTGCCACAGGGAAAGAAGCAGTATTTTGGGTTGTTCACCCTGTCCAATCTGATCTTCCTTGCGATTCTGCTGGGCGTGTGGTTTTTGCTCCGCTGAGCGTGGCAACAGGCAGCTCGATGAACGTCTATTTTCCTGCTGCCCGGCAAACACCACCCACTTCGCACTGAGGTTTATGAAGCAAAAAAGGGAGCTCTGTCACGGACGAAGGTCCGGGCAGAACTCCCTTTGGTTTTACCGTATGCACCAGCGGATGAACAGTTTTGTTTTTTCTTTCTTTATTGCGCCGCCGTCCTTTCCTCACGTTGTCCCGTTTTCACTCGATGACTCCGGGTACTTAATCAAATCATACAGCTTGCCAAATGCACCAAGATCGTGCGTTCCGACAAGCTCCATACCCAGATGCACATATTTGTCGCACTTGCTTTGGGCATCCGTTTCCAGAATCACCGGCACGTCCAGCCGGTCGCCCTCGGCAAATGCAAAGTTCAGCACCTTTCGCATATAACCCTGCCCCTGATATTTCTCCCGCACACAGACAAGCCCAACGAAAATATAAGGCTTCTTTTCCTTGTCCATGCGGTCTTGCAGGGAAGCTCCGCCCCGCTTGATGGCGATTCCAAACCGTAGAAGACGCTTCAGGGTGGAGTTGTGCAGCATTCCGCAGGCGATGGGCCACATGGTCTTGAGCCCCATCTTCTCCTTTGGCAGCTTATAGGCGATATAGCCCTCGCCCCGCTCGCTGGTAGTGTGCAGAAAGCCGCCCCGCAGCACCCCGCGCACATAAGCGCAGATATAGTTTGCAGTGGCTTCTTTCCCGGAAAAGGCAGCGGACATTCCTGTTTCCTGTCCGTAATCGTAATAGCCGAAAGCATGGCCGATATCACGGATGGATTTCTCGTCCAGTGTTGTAACTTTCATTGTATTTCACTTTCTTGATTTTTCAGTGCATCTCCCTCTGTCTCGCCGTCTGCCAGAAAGCGCTCCATCTCCGACGCAAGCAATGCCGGATGATTGATGATCTCGCCATGGCCGAAACCAGGGAAGCAGCGGACCATCAGACCCGGATATGCCGTCCGCAGCCGCTGAATGGCCTTTTTCATGTGTCCTTCTTTTTCTCCGTACCAGCAGGCGACCTTTGCATCGGGCTGTACCAAAAAGTCCGTCCGATAGAGATAAAGTCCTGCCTCCCAGGTGGCCCGGACGGATTCTAAGCTGATATGATCCGGGATACGGTGGAGCATAGTCTGCATTTCCTGCTCCGTCTGCCCCATAAAGCGCAGTGCCCATGCAGGCATGTACTTTTCGTGTGCCGTTCGATATTGCTTTTGCGGCATGACCTTCAAAATCAGTCGATTCAGCACTCCGAAATCCAGATACTCCGGCCCGCTGAGGATCATCCGATCGATTTGAACGGTTGGGGAAGCCTTCAGAAAAACAGCCGGTCCGCAGCCCAGCGACTCTGCAAAAAGCAGATCCAACTGTCCGTCAAGCTCTTTTTCAATATAAGCGGCCAACTTGTCCGCCTGATCCCGGGCAGTCGTGTAGATCGTTTCACCTGTTCCGTCAAAGCCGTCAAAGCTGACGGCATACACGCAGAATTTCCTTTCCAGCAGCGGGATCAAATTCTCAAACTGCCGCCAGCACATAAGATTTCCGTGCAGCAGCATAATGGTCTTTCCCCGCATATCGCCGAATCGTTTGATCTCCATACCAATATGCCTCCCCGCTATTATCGGACCTTCATGCAAAAATCGCAGCGGTCATTGCCGCGCCCCAGCGTCATGCTTCTCTCCCAGATCAGCTTCGGATGCAGCCCGGTATAGCTGATGTCATCACTGTCGCAAAAGCAGCGGCACAGCTCCGGGCAGCCGTATTCTGCGCAGGTGTCGTGATAGGGGCACTTCATCATATCCACACGCCAGACGCCGCTGCCGGTCTGCAGCTCTTTTGGGTCAAAACCCGCCGCCGGGCCGAAAACGCTCCGGGTGGATTTGACAAAAACGCCGGGGACAAGGCGGTAAAGCCCCGGTATGTGCAGCAGGGCGGCAAGCTGTTTGTGGCTCGTTCTCGCCAAGCGCTCCACATAGCCGTGAACGGTTTGCAGTGCCTCCTCTTTCGGCATGACCCGCTGCAAGGTTTCGTAGGCCGCAATGCCCGGTAGTATCTGTCGCTTGAGGTGGTATTGCTTTTCCTTGCTTGCACCTGCATTTTCAGCCAGCAGCGCATTCAGGCGTGCATCAAAAGCGGCGTTCAGCTGCTTTGCCTGCGTGGGAAAGCGCTGTGCCGCAGTCTCCCGGAAATCACGGGAAAGATAAGTCTCCTTCATCGTCTGATCTCCACCTCTTTTAACTCTCCGCTTTTTGTCATTTCTCGCAGGAGAACCAGTCCAAGCGCCAGAACCAGCAGGTGCCCGGTGGATTCCGTTCCGTGGTCGATCTGATTAAGCGGCCACGGCAGAAGCGTGAACAGATTGCCCACGATCCCGGCAAAGGCGATAGGATTGCAGAGGGACGCCAGTATCCGCTGTCCCGTGCTTTTCAGCGGGAGCATTCGTTCCCAGATCAGCACGAGCATCACGATGGAAAGCAGCACATCGCAGAGAATATACGATGCCAGCAGCGGCGCGGCATTGCAGTAAAACACCTTGTTGGCAATTTCAGCCGCCGCCCGCATATCGTCGTATTGCACAAAGGTAAGCTTAAAGATCAGTGCCACATTCATAAACATGGCGTGGACATAACCCCAGCAGACCGTACCGGTGAGATATGCAACCTGAAACATCTTGACCCACTTCCGCTGTTTCGGTTGGAAGAGATGTCGCTTCAGGAGTTTCCACATCTGGTGAAAGCCGATGTAATAGAGTGCTGTTCCCAGCACGCCGCAGATAATGCTGATCACCATGCGCCATGTCGCCATATCGAGATAGGCCACCTTGACCATCAGCCCAATGGAATCCGCGCTTTGGTTTTTCCCGATCGCCGCAAACAAAAAGTCGCCGATCACATAGAGCAAGCAACCGACCATACCCGCGACGATTGCTTTCTTCTCTTTACTCACATTCATTGTCTGCCTCCAACTTGAATGTTTACGATTTGCATTTTCATCAAGCCGTCGCCGAACTTGGCAAGAAGCCAGAAAAGGCCGCTGATGGGAAGGGTCTTTCAGGTCACTGTACTGCCATCATTGCCGCCAGCACCGCCGCTATGACTGCCATACCTACCGTACCGAAAAGCCATTTTTTCTGCTTGTCTTTTGCGGTGATGTACGGTTTCAGATCCTCGGTTCCGGGGATCGTCCATGCATTCGTATGTCCCACCCAATAGCCATCGACCAAAAAACGGTCAATGAGATTCATAACGGATAAGATGACCAGCAGCTGCCAAAAGCCCTGAACGAAGCCCTTTGCGCCGTTCACCGCATAGACGCAGCCCAGTACATAGGCAATATAGCCGGGGACGCAGACTGCTTTGAACAGCAGGCTGTTGCGCCGGATGCGTTCCGGGCTTGTAAGCCCCAGTTTTACGCACCGCTGCTGCACCGCCGGGCTGTAAAGATGCACCATCCCAACAGCCCCCTTGCGGATACCCACGGCACAGACCAGAACCAGAAGAGCCCCCAGCCCAAGACCTTCCAGAATCACTTGTAAAATCATTCCCTGTTCCTCCTGAATCCTGCCTCGTCCCGATATTCGGGATGTTCCTTTGCATACGGGTCTTGATCGCCGCAGATGGTATAGTCGCATCGGCAGCCGTCCACGCATTCGGAAAGAAGCTCTGCGTATTTCAGCTGCACCTGCTCCCATATCGCTTCGCGCTCCGCCCCCGGATAGTGCAGAGCGATTTTCGCCAGAATTTCTTTTTTGCAGGGCGTGGAATACAGCACATGGCAGTTGCGGTCAAATTGCAATTCGCTGTCCTTCATCTTCCCACGCCTTTCAGAAAACCGCTCTTTGTATTTTCTTCGGTGTCGTCCGATTCATCGTAGGCATCATAGGGTGCCGATGGATCGTGGACTTTTTTCTTGAAGGGCGAGCACAGCTCATTTTTGTGCGCAAAGGCAAACTCCATGTTGTCCGTCCAGCCGGTGTGGCCGGTAATGAACAGCGGATGCAGCCCGCGTTTTTTCAGCTTTTTCTCCAGCAACGCCAAAGATTTCACTGCAAGCTTGTTGTCCTCTGCCAATGCGGAAATAAAGCTGTATCCGCCGTCCGCACCGAACCAGATGGTATCTCCGGTAAAGAGATATTTCCCGTCTACAAGGTATACCATATGCCCCCATGTATGACCGGGAACCAGAAAGCTCTCGATCCTGATGCCGTCAATATCAAAGACCTCTCCATCGTGAAGCAGACGCTTTTCGTTGCAGATGGTCACCTGCGGCAGCTTGTAGAGATGATAGATGACCTTGCGGCGCACTTCTCCGGTCAGATACCGGTTCTCGATCTCGCCGATGTACAGCTTTGCGTTCTGAAACAGCCCCGGACTATCTGCTTCCACCGCCCCCACATGGTCGGTGTCCTGATGAGTGATGAGGATGTGCCGGATGGAATGCGGGTCGATTCCCAGCCAGTTCATCTTCTCTGCCAGCCGGTCATAGTTGTATCCGGCATCGATCATAATGGTGGTATCGCCCTTGCGGTAGAAGAAGATATTTGCCACCCACTCCCGCACACAGGCGACATTTTCATCGATCCAGCCGGTGTTCAAAGGCTTGAAGATCTCCTTGCCCCGGTACATCCGGCTCATTGCTTTTCTTTGAAATTCCGTTGCTTTTTTTGACATGATTACACCTCATTTCTGTGACGAACAGTTCCTGGAAACTGGCTTCCTGTATATATTGGTTGAATTCTTTTCTTGTCATGTCTTGTTTTGTCTTGAATTGTTATGAATGAGATTCTCTCCATCTCAAACCCATCGAACAGATAATTTTCGGCTCTTTGTGTGGGCGGCATTCTGGGCAGCAGATTCAGTACCCGCTACAAGATAATCCAGCGATTGGAGCGATATTACGAAAAGCCTGTAGATCTCTTCTTCTCCGATGAGAACAAGGAAGAGCTGAAGTATGCCATCAACGACATCTACAACTATCCGCTCCAGGAAACCGCCAAGTTTAATCTGGGAAGAATGATGCGACAGAACAACGTGAGCAACGACGACCTGGTGGAGTATGTGCTCGACATGCGCAAAAACAGCCAGCTCTGCATCATTGGTCGGCTGGTTCCACATTCGGCTCGTCGGCATCGCATTCCATGGCCTGGAGAATGCGCTTCTGCGACTGACTCACGATTTCGCCCTTGCTGTTGTACCAGGAGAGCACATCGAATCCGCTGCGTGT
>OQVR01001288.1_pt1 | contig 10790 bp, 5 predicted proteins | sample 1691521 | NCBI WGS metagenome assembly OQVR01 (sample SAMN03418256, study PRJEB22391) | human gut metagenome | biome: human-gut; feature: organic feature; material: feces | host: Homo sapiens | place: Tanzania | collected 2013-01
AAACCAATAAAACCAACGAACAACTGATGCAGCAAGACGAGATATACGAACTGGTGGCAACACAGCTCAGCGATGCCCTCACAGCCGACGAGAGCCGTCGTCTGAACGAATGGATCACAGCCAGCGAAGCCAACCGCAAGGAGTACAGCCGTCTTGTAGAAGTTTGGAACTCTACACCTGATGTCAGCCAACTCTCGCAGTACGACCGCCATAAGGCATTCGCATTGTTCATGGAGCGCATTCAGGCATCCGGTGCGTTGCCCGCAGCCAATGATGCAGCCGATGTGGCAGACGACGATACTGACGACGTGCAGTCTAAAACCATAGGTATGCGACGCTACGTGGTGAGGTTTATGCGCTATGCAGCTGTGGTGACGGTTATAGTGTGTGTCTGCTCATACCTATTTTATAATATAGGACAGCGCAATATGTCGCAGGCATTCGCCATGATCAAGGTGGAGGCACCGCAAGGCTCCACTACGAAGATGACGCTGCCCGACGGCACGGAGGTGTGGCTCAATGCAGGCAGCCGTATAGAGTATTCGCAGGGTTTCGGTGTACGCGACCGCCATGTGCAGCTCTCGGGTGAAGGCTACTTTGAGGTGCATCGCAACGAGTCGATGCCATTCATCGTGAAGTCGCCAAGTCTTAATGTACAGGTGCTCGGTACTAAGTTCGACTTCCGCGACTATCCCTCCGACCATTCGGCTATGGTAAGCCTTGATGAGGGAAGTGTGGCTGTAGGATTGCGATCGAGCCATGACGGTGACTATCAATACCGATTGTCGCCCGACCAGCGGGCTGTTCTTGAGAAGCAGAGTGGCAACATGCGTATAGAGAACCGTGCCACAACCGATCGTCTTTGGACCGATGGCACCATAATGCTTAATGGCCAACGACTTGCCGATATAGCCATAGACCTTGAGCGTAGCTACGGCACAAAGATACTCATAGAGAGCCGTGAACTTGCACAGACACGCTTCTATGGCGTGTTCCATCGCAAGGACCAGGGGCTCAATCAGATACTTGCCACACTGGCTGCTACCGGACACATACACTATGCTATAAACGGCAATGTGGTCAGAATATACAAGTAACACCCCTACACACCCCTCTACCTGACACCCCTCATCAATTCCTTTTATCATTAAACAAAAGCATAGAAGCCTAAAACTATAAACAAACAAATTAAAAACTTAAAACAAACGCTACGGAAACGTATAAATAAAATTGACAACAACAATCAAAATATATAACTGTTAACCGCAGACCAACAACCCATTTCCGCTTGGCGGAACAATACACCTCTAACTGTAATAATGCGCGGCTAAAACCGTGCACAGGGCATTGTCTACCTAAGAAAACAGTACCTAAAGCTAAATCAAAACAACAATTTATATTTACATTTTAACCTATAGTGCAATGAACATCAAAAGAAAAGGCCTCACAGTGGGCGCGCTTCTGTTGTGCATGAATCTATCTACATTCGCCCAAAGCATTAAGCTTAATCTTAAGGGCGTGAGCGTAGAACGTGCTATGACGGAATTGAGAGAAAAGAGTGGATACTCTTTCGTGTTTGCCGCATCCGATGTCAACACCCATAAGGTGATTAACGTCAATGCCAAAGATCTGAAGCAGGCTATCGGACAAATCCTTGACGGACAGAACGTGTCATATCAAATCAAGGGTAAGAACATCGTAGTGTCTAAGGGTGCCAAGGCTCAGAACAAAAGCAACGGACAGCAGAACGGCAAGCAGAAAAAGCGTGTCAACGGAACTATCGTAGACGAGGCCGGTATGCCCGTTATTGGTGCAGCTGTGCGCCAGCGTGGCACACAGAACGCTACTGTTACAGACATCGACGGCAACTTCACTCTTGACGCCACTGAGGGTGCCGACCTTGAGGTTACTTACATCGGCTACGAGCCGAAGAGCGTACGTGTTGGCGAAAGCGACAACTATAAACTGGCTATGAAGCCTGCTTCGCGCGAGCTCAACGAGGTGGTAGTTACCGCTCTCGGTATCAAGCGTGCAGAGAAGGCCCTGTCGTACAACGTACAGCAGGTGAAGAGCGACGAGTTGACACGTGTTAAGGATGCCAACTTCGTAAACTCGCTTAATGGTAAGATTGCCGGTGTTACTATCAATAAGAGTGGTAGTGGCGTGGGTGGTTCTACACGCGTTGTGATGCGTGGTGCCAAGTCGCTTGAGGGCAACAACAACGCTTTGTATGTAGTAGACGGTATTCCATTGTTCAACAACAGCATGGGCTCAGACAGTGGTATCATGGGCGAGGGCAAGGCAGGTACGGAAGGTATCGCCGACTTCAACCCCGAGGATATCGAGTCAATCTCGGTGCTCAGCGGTCCGTCGGCAGCTGCATTGTATGGTAGTAGCGCTGCCAATGGTGTGATTCTTATCAACACCAAGAAGGGTAAGGAAGGCAAGCTTCAGGTTACATTCTCTTCTTCTTCAGAGTTCAGCAAGGCATACATGACACCTGAGTTCCAGAACACATACGGCAACAAGCGTGACGTATATGAGAGCTGGGGCGACAAGCTCGATGTTCCGTCAAGCTACGACCCGAAGAAGGACTTCTTCAATACGGGTACAAACTTCATCAACTCGGTAACTCTTACTACAGGCAACAAGACCAACCAGACATTTGCTTCTATTTCATCGACAAATTCTGCCGGCATCGTTCCTAACAACGAGTACAACCGTCTGAACATAACAATCCGCAACTCTTCATCATTCCTCAACGACAAGTTGCAGCTCGACCTCGGTGCTTCGTTTGTTAAGCAGGACGACAAGAACATGGTTTCGCAGGGACAGTACTGGAACCCAGTTATGGCTGCTTACCTCTTCCCGCGTGGCGAGAACTTCAACGAGATGAAGGTGTTTGAGCGTTGGGACGAGTCACGTCGTATTCCAGTGCAGTACTGGCCGGTAAGCGAGCCTACATATGCATCGCAGAACCCGTACTGGACAGCATACCGCAACGTTGCCACCAACGACAAGCGTCGCTATATGTTCAATTTCGGTTTGACATACAAGATTGCTCCTTGGATTAACGTTGCAGCACGTTATCGTCTTGACGACAGCTTCGTTAAATTCCAGCGCAAGATTTACGCTACTTCTGACCAGAAGTTTGCTGAGGGCCCGAAGGGACACTATGGCTACTCTAACTACAACGACCACCAGGACTATGCTGACGTGATGGCAAATATCAACAAGAACTTTGATGATTTCAGCCTCTCTGCCAACATCGGTTGGAGCTACTCTAACTACTGGAATGAGGATCGTGGATATAAGGGAACATTGCTCGGTGTAACCAACAAGTTCAGTGCATCAAATATCGACCCGTCAAACGGACGTGTTTCTGAATCTGGTGGTGACAGCCATGTACGCAACCATGCTGCTTTTGCCAACGTCGAGTTGGGATGGCGCTCAATGGTTTACCTCACAATGACCGGTCGTAACGACTGGAACTCACGTCTTGTAAACACCGACGAGGAGTCGTTCTTCTATCCTTCAGTAGGTCTTTCGGGCATCATCTCTGAGATGGTGAAGTTGCCTGAGTTCATCTCTTATCTTAAGGTACGCGGTTCGTACACTGAGGTTGGTGCGCCTATCTCGCGTTCTGGTTTGACTCCTGGCACAGTTACTGAGCCTATCGTAGGTGGTACACTCAATCCTCGTTCAATCTATCCGTTCACCGACTTCAAGGCAGAGCGTACACGTTCATACGAGTTTGGTTTGAGCTTCCGTCTGTGGAATAAGTTGTCAGCTGAGGTTACATACTATCACTCTAACACCAAGAACCAGACATTCCTCGGTGAGTTGCCTGAGTTTACCGGTTACAAGCAGATTTATCTGCAAGCAGGTGATGTAGAGAACCGCGGTTGGGAGGCTTCGCTCAACTATAGCGACCGTCTGAAGTGCGGATTGCAGATTTCTTCTACAGTATCATTCTCACGCAACGTCAATGAGATAAAGGAGATGGTGAACGACTATCACACTCCGCTTATGGATGAGGCAATCAATATTCCTGAAGTGCTCAAGGACAAGGGACGTACAATCCTGAAGAAGGGTGGCAGCATTCACGACATCTATGCCAACACATTCCTCAAGAAGGACCACCTTGGATTCGTTGAGGTGAAGACCGACGGCTCGTTCGGTGTAGAACGCGGCGAACCTGTTTATCTTGGCAAGACTGCTCCTGACTTCAACCTTGGATGGAACAACTCATTCTCATACAAGGGCTTCGGACTCAGCTTCCTCATCAATGGCCGCTTCGGTGGTGTCGTAACATCATCAACAGAGGCATTGCTCGACCGCTTCGGTGTATCAAAACGCTCGGCTGAGGCTCGCGATGCTGGCGGATATATGATTCCTGGACAGGGTCCGGTAGATGCCAAGACTTACTTCCAGATGATTGGTACCGGCAACTATGAGACATCAGGCTACTATGTTTACAAGGCAACAAACATCCGCCTCCAGGAACTCACCTGCTCATACACTATGCCTAACCGTTGGTTTGGTGGTGTGCTGAAGGACGTAACAGTTTCGTTCATCGCCAACAATCCATGGATGATATACTGCAAGGCTCCGTTCGACCCCGAACTCACTCCGTCGACAAGCACTTACGGACAGGGCAACGACTACTTCATGCAGCCAAGCGTTCGTAGCTTCGGCTTCGGTGTTAAATTTAAATTCTAATATTGAACCTCTTCTATATGAAAACAGTAAATCGATATACGCTCATGGCCATCTGTGCCATGGCACTCACGACTTCTTCATGCGACTTTGAGGAAGTCAACACCAACCAGTTCGAGATGACTGAGGAGGAAGGTACACGCGACGACTTCGCTGTGGGCGGACTCATCACAGCTCTCGAAAAGACAGTCTTCCCCGTAGGTACACAGGCCGACGATACTGGCGTAATCAACCAGTATCAGATTGCCTTCAACCTTTCAGCCGACTCTTGGAGCGGCTATTTCGGACAGAACAACAGTTGGGACAGTGGTAACAACAATACTTCATACTACCTCAAGGACAGTTGGGTTGCTGAAACATACAAGTGTACATACACCAACGCACTCAACGCATGGAAGAAACTGAAGAAGGCGTCAGAGGACAACAATACTCCTGAGGTGTTTGCTCTGGCACAGGTACTGAAGATTTCGGCATGGCACAAGGCTCTTGAGTCTTTCGGTCCGATTCCTTACACACATGCTGCCGACGCTTCTATGAACATTCCGTTCGATAGCGAGAAGGATGTATATACAGCTATGTTCAAGGACCTTACCGAAGCTATTGAGGTATTGACCGAAAAGGCAGAGAACGGTGTAAGCATAATGAAGAATTATGATGCTGTATATGCTGGCGATGCTGCCAAGTGGGTGCGTTATGCCAATTCACTCATGCTGCGTCTTGCAATGCGTGTACGCTTTGCCGACAACGAGATGGCTCAGAAGTATGCCACTCAGGCTATCAATCAGACCTACGGCGTAATGACCGACCAGAAGGATGAGGCTAAGATGAGTACTGGGGCAGGTCTGGTGTTCCGTAACAATATCCAGTGGCTTGCCGATCAGTACAACGAGACTCGTATGGGTACATCAATGGTCTCTTATCTTGTAGGTTATGAAGACCCTCGTTTGAGCGCTTATTTCCAGCCGGTAGATGAGTCATGCACTTATGGCATTGAGGCATTCGACGGTGAGAAGTATCAGGGTGTGCCTCTCGGTCATACGAAGGGACAGAACTCTACATACGAGAATTTCTCTAAACCTAATATCCCGGCTTCTACTCCTACTTATTGGTTGCGTGCATCTGAGGTTTACTTCCTCCGTGCTGAGGCAGCCCTTGTGTGGGGTGGTGAGTTTGGCGATGCTGAGTCGCTTTATGAGCAGGGCATCCAGATGTCGTTCGACGAGAATGGTATCAAGTCGTCGGTTGACTCATATATGTACTCAGGCAAGACTCCTATAGCCGATGTTGTAAGCCATTGGAGATATGGTTTTAACAATCCGGCTCCTTGCGAGACAACTGTAGAGTTTGAAGGCTCACAGGAGGACAAGCTTGAGAAGATTATGATTCAGAAGTGGATTGCTCTTTATCCTAACGGACAGGAGGCATGGACAGAGTGGCGTCGTACTGGCTATCCGGTACTTAATAAAGTGTTGGTAAATCGTGGTTCAAGCCAGGGAGCTACTGCCGATGGTGGTGTGCGCCGTATGCTATATCCTATCAGCTTCTATCAGACTCAGGACGGTAAGGAAATCTACGACAACGCCCTCAAGCTGTTTAATAACGGTAATGGTGGCCAAGACAGATCTGATACCCGTCTGTGGTGGGATTGCAAGTAAGCCTTGCCAACCAAAACAAATACATTATTATACTCTTTAAAGATAATATACAATGAACGTTTTTAAGAAATTATTATATATCATACCGGCTGCAGCGCTTGCATTCACAATGACCGCTTGTACCGATGTGGAAAACGTGGAGATTGACCACGTAGGAGGACACCAGACGGGTTCTGATCCGATCAACGACCCCTATTATGTCAACTTGCGCGAGTATAAGGCTCAGGCCAACAACTATGGTCGTCCGGTAGCCTTCGGCTGGTTCTCTAACTGGGCTCCTTCAGGTGTAATGCGTAAGGGCTATCTTTCGTCAGTGCCCGACAGTATGGACATCATCTCTATGTGGAGCGGTGCTCCGGGACGCTACGAGATAACTGAGGCACAGAAGAAGGACAAGGAGTTTGCCCAGAAGGTGAAGGGAATCAAGCTCCTTGAGGTAAGTCTGCTCTCACACCTTGGCAAGGGCCGTACTCCAGCGTATATTTACGAGGAGATTGACAAGAAGGCTGCTGCCGAAGGATGGAGCCAGAACAAGATTGAGCAAGAAAAGAAGTTTGCCCGCTGGGATTTCTGGGGCTTTACGTCGCACGACCTCAACAATACCGAGAACCTGAATCAGGCTTTGGCCAAATTTGCAAAGGCTTTGTGCGACTCGCTTGTTGTAAGCGAGTGGGACGGTTTCGATATCGACTGGGAGCCGGGCAGCGGATTCAACGATTCGGACGGTACACTCAACGGCACTACTATCAAGTTCCTCGTCAAGGAGATGGGCAAGTACATTGGTCCGATGAGCGATCCTGAGGGAAAGGGTCACAAGTTGCTTGTAATTGACGGACTTATCAACTACTTCGACCGTGAGTGTGACGATTATGTAGACTACTGGATTACTCAGTCGTATGGCAGTTCGCGTCCTCACTATTATGGTCCTGGCGATACCAAGAAGCTCATCATCGCTGAGAACTTCGAGAGCAACTTCGCTTCTGGTGGACAGTTGCTTCGTCAGGCCCGTTGGATGCCAGAGAATGGCTGCAAGGGTGGTGTAGGTGCTTATCGTTTCGACAACGACTACGACAACACTCCCGACTACCGTTGGATGCGTCAGGCTATACAGATCAATCAGCAGGTGTTCAACGAGTGGAAGGCGTCGCAGAACGGCTCTACTGAGGGCAAATAACCTTAAAACTTCAGTTTTTCATTTAATTAATTGACAACTATTATGAACAAACATATATTGAAATATGTAGCAGTTTGTCTCGCCGCTTTGTCTTTCACTGCGTGCAACGACAGCGAGAGCGACCTGCTTGAGCCTAAGGTGTATTTCGACAGCAAGGAGAGCAAGCTTGTTGTTGAAGACCAGGAGTCGATGGACTATGACCTCAGCGCACGTCTGTCAAAGCAGAACGATGCCGATGTCAATGTTTCATACTCAATCCTTGACTCGAAATATGTAGATGAGTACAACAAGAAGAACGGCACAAACTATGAGGCTTTCGATCCAGCCAATGCGTCGCTTAGTACTACAAGCGCCACTATCGATAAGGGTAAGGTGTATGCAGGCAAGATTAAGTTGCATCTGACAAATCTTAGTGTTATTGAGGAAGGCAAGACATTTTTGCTGCCGGTACGTGTACAGTCTTCACAGCCCGTTATCGAAGGTACAGACATTGTATATATCGTGCTGAATAAGCCGGTACGTATTTTGACTGTTGGCAAGATTAATAATACACATATCAAGGTGCCTGTTACATCACAGCCAGTCAAGTCGCTTACTTACGAGGCTCTCATCTATCTTGACAGATGGGGTGGTGGTAATATGACTGTTATGGGTAGTGAGGGTACCCTCATCCTGCGTATCGGTGATACCGGTGGCGGTATTGATAGAGATTTGCTCCAGATTGCAGGTTCTAAGCACTTCTACACACAGCAGCGTCTTACTACTGACAAGTGGTATCATGTAGCCTTTACTTACGATCAGCCAACAGGTCGCGCTGTTCTCTACATTGATGGAGAGAAGGCAGCTGAATCAGTATGGGATACACCGCAGTTTGACTTGAGCGACTTCTTCATTGGCAAGGTTGCTGGCTTTATGTGGGGTGAGCGTCCGTTCTACGGCAAGATGAGTGAGGTACGAGATTTAAGGTCAAAGTCAAAGACATCTCCGGCAACAAGGTCGAAAAGACTCTCACCGCGGGTGAAGGCAGCAACCTTAAGATCGAAGCACCGTTCATCAAGGTCGGCAACGCATATCTCGACGCCTACAACAACGGCATCTACAAGATAGGCGAAAACGACATTACGTTTGAAGGATACAAACATAGCACCGATTATCCGCTTTACGCAAAACTCAACATCGGCACGGAATTCAGCGGTATGCAGGAAGTTTACGTTCCGATCACGGTTTCCGCAATGACTCCGTCAACGCTCTCGGTAGACGTAGCGCACGAAGACACGTTCAATCCGAACTGGTTCAAGAGCAAAGAACACGAGAGTTACGAAGTCTCCTTCGGCGGCGGCACGACTCACGTCATGTACCCCGACTGGACGAGCGTCAAGTATTACACCAACGCGGCGTGCTCGAAACTTAAAGCGGAACAAAACGTCTATGACGGCGGCACGATTTACGCACAAGTCAGCGCATACGTGCTTGACGACAACGGAGACAAACTCGGTCTCGTGTTCAACGGACACGACGACAAGGGCAACGCGGTTTACAAGATGCAAACCATTACGCTCCGTCTCACCGTCGAACAACAGAGCATCGCATCCGTCAACTTCTTCTATGACGAAAGCGTCGGCGACATCTACGCAATGAGCAGAGAAGATCGCCTTGCAATCGCAGACAAACTTGCAAACAAGGATAATTACACCGGCAGCGTGTACGCACAATCCCACGTTGACGCAAACGGCGTGGCATACGGCGTCAACCCCGTCTCCTTCGCACAAAACCGCGACAACTACTTCACGGTGGGCGATTGGGGTGACGCGGTCAACGGCACCGCAGTGCTCGTCAACTTGACAAAGGGCACATACAGCGGCAAACGCTACAACTCGGACGGTACGGAAAATCCGCAAGGTTTGTACAAGAAAGACGTTTCTTCGGGCGGATTCGTGAAACTCACGGACGGCGAACTCGGCACTTCGTACATTGCGTACGTACAAGGCTGGACGACGAAGATAACGAGCGCGGACGTCACCGGCATCGATATGCAGACTGTCTGGGCAAATATCGGCGGCAACAACGTCCAAATCAACGTCAATATCCCGAACTACAACGTGACGAGCGCAACGCTCAAGAACACAACGCTCTCGGTCAAGAACGACACGGACGGCAACCCGATAGGCATCGTCGGCGGCAAGGACGGCAACGAACTCTCTCTCGTCTACGACGTCAAGAACGGCTGGACGCTTCCGAGCAGCGCAACCGTCACTACGGTTGAAGGCGCAGGCGCATTCGACACGGCGATGACGTGGGATCTCTTCTGCAGTCGGCGATGACGTGGCTTGATTACTCCGCGCCCAACAGAAACGAAATCGCAAGCGACGAAAACGGCAAGTACGTGACGCGCAAGTATCGTTTCTACGACGGATTGAGCATCCAAACGGAAGACTACGTTGCAAAGATTTATCTCGAAGGCTTCCTTGACAACGTCCAAGTGACGCTCAACAACCAAGCAACGAGTTACGACGTGTTTGACGCATTCAAGTTTGCAACCACCGCAACGGTCGTGGCAAACGGCGAGACATTCGACAGCGTGCCGGTACAATGGGAAAGCACGGCAATGCCGACTGCAGAAGAGATCAAACAAGGCGCATTCACAAGAAAGGCGTACATCATGACGCTCGGCACGGACTTCGGCGTTGAAAACGGCGGCTGGGCTCAAGATTTCACCTTCACAATCAACAACAACTTCACGTTCGTTGACAAGGCGGAAGGATTCACGGGCGACTTCGCAAGCGGATTCGGATACACGCTTACAACCGACAAGTTCTACGGCGGATTGCCGCGCACGGCAGAAGTTAATGTCGCAGACAAGAGCATCGCTGTCAACATGGCGTGGAACAAGACGTACACCACCGACGGATTTGCGGGCGAAATGACCGTGACGGCAAGCAACGACAATCTCACTTGCCAATTCAACGTCAACGTCAACGTCGCAAAGGCAGGCATCACGGCACTTGCAAGCGGAACGCAATTCGTTCTCGACCCGTACGCGCTTGAAAGCACGCTCTTCACGTCGGGCACGATGCAGAAAGTTCTCGTCAACGGCAGCGAATCCACGCAGGAAGTTCTTGCGACTTACGCACTCAAAGACGCAGACGCAACGCTCAAGAGCGAGCAAGACTTCTACGACAACGTCACGAAGTTCTTCGGCAAGAAGATATTCCTGGAAACCTTCGTAAAGGTTGATAAGGATT